>MPMF02135965.1_pt1 | contig 40909 bp, 37 predicted proteins | sample 1617271 | NCBI WGS metagenome assembly MPMF02 (sample SAMN05944812, study PRJNA350692) | marine metagenome | biome: marine; feature: ODZ; material: water; isolation source: 120 m water sample prefiltered with 30 um filter, filtered on to 0.2 um... | place: Pacific Ocean | collected 2012-04-09... | reverse complement strand
CGGTCGCACAAGGTCGAGATGTTCCGTATCGGGGGCTGATGGACTCCGCGTTGATGGTAGCGGGCGGGCAAAGCAGCCGGTTGGGGCAGCTCAAACAGTCGCTCGAAATCGAGGGAGAATCCCTCGCCGCCCGCACTGCCGGGGTGCTGGCGCAAGTGGCGCAGCGGGTAACGGTCGTGGGGCCGCCGGGCGAGCGGCCTGACTGGGTCCCTACAGGGTGCGGCTGGGTGGGCGATCCGCTTCCGCATGGCGGGCCGCTGGTTGGGCTCGCAGCGGGACTGGCTGCGGTGCGCGGCGAGCTGGTGGCGGTCGCGCCGTGCGACCTGCCGCTGCTAGCGCCCGCCACCTACCGTGCGTTGCGCCGCTTCGCCGTGGATGGCGACGCGGCGGTGGCGACATGGGAACAGCCGCAACCGCTGGTGGCGGTCTACTGGCGCGAAACGGCGCTGGCGGCGGCGGAGCTGCTGCTGGCGCAGGGGGAGCACCGCGCGCAGCAGCTGCTCGGAGAACTGCCTCACACGCTCGTGGAACGGCGCGAAGTGGCGCTGAACCTCAATACGCCCACCGATCTGGAGCGATTCCACAACCAGTCGGACGGCGAGTCGGAGTTTAATAACTGGTCGTCGGTCGACCAGCGGTAAGTGCATGCTCCTGTTCTGGGTGATCGGCAAGCTCGCCCCGCTCTTCGCGCTGCTGGCGCTGGGCTTCCTCGCCGGACGGCGACTGGGGGTGGGCGAGCAGACATTGCGCGACCTCGGGCGGCTGCTGATTTACCTGCTGGTGCCGGCCAAAATCCTGCTCGCAATCCAGCAGGCGGAGTTCGCCGTGACCTGGGAGCCGGTGCTGGCAGCCGTAGTGGTGGTAGCGACCTCGACAGCGATGGCGTGGTGGCTGGCGCGGTGGCTGGCGCTGCCGGCGGCCGCCGGCAGCGCGCTGATGCTCAGCTCGGGATTCATGAACGCCGGGTCGCTAGGGACTTCGGTGGCGGACCAGTTCTACGGCGAGCAGGGCTTCCTGCTGGCGATGCTCTTCTACATCACGGTGCAGGCGCTGCTCTACACCGTCGGGCCGGCGCTGGCGGGCGGCAGACGCGAGCAACTGCGCGAAGGGGCTGTCAACGCACTGCGGCTGCCGCTCATCTGGGCGCTGCTGCTGGGGCTGGCACTGAACCGCGCCGAGACAGAGCTGCCGGCGGCGGCCGAAACTTCGCTGGAAATTCTGGGTGGGGCGTGGAAGCCGGTGCTGCTGCTAACGCTCGGGATGCAGCTGAACCGCACGTCACGGCTGGAAAGCGCGGACTTCCACCGCCTGCTTCCACCGCTGGTGGTCGCCCGCATGGCCACCGGGCTGGCTGCCGCGGCGGCGTTGGTGCTGGCGCTGGGGCTCCGTGACGAACTGGCGGCGGTGGTGCTGATATCAAGCAGCATGCCGTCGGCTATCACCACCTACATCGTCGGGGCGCACTGCGGCAGCGACACGCGCTGGCTCTCGCTGGGCATTCTCGGGACCACACTGCTGGCGCTGGTGACGATACCTCTCGTGGTGCTGCTGGCGAAGGCGTGGGTCTGAAGCCGACTGCTATTAACCCAGCCGTCATTATCGGCAGCATGGACCCGCGCAAAGTGCGACTCCAGCGCGAAACGTGCGACCCTGCGGAGGTCGCGGCGACGCTGGCGGGAGCCGAAGTCGGGGCGGTGGTGACCTTCACCGGCACCGTCAAGGGCGTGACCGAAGCAGGCGCGGTGGAGCGCATCGAGTTCAGCGCTGACGAACCGGCGGCGCTGGCACAGATGGAGGCGCTGCGCAGCGAGGCGTGCGAACGGTTCGCCATTCACGACGCGGCGCTAGTGCATCGGGTGGGACTGCTCGAGGCGGGCGAGCTGATTGTGGTCTGCTGCGCCGCGGCAGCCCACCGGACCGACGCCTTCCGTGCCTGCGAATGGCTCATCGACACGCTCAAGCAACAGGTACCCATCTGGAAGCTGGAGCAGGCATCAGACGGCATGCGCTGGGTCGCGCTGCAACACGAGGTGAACTGTGGCGCGAATGGTTGATATCAGCGACAAGCCGGCGGTGGCGCGCCGCGCCATCGCCCGCGGGCGGCTTCGGCTGCGACCCGCGACAGCGGCCACCGTCGCCGACGGCGAAGTCCCGAAAGGCGACCCGTTCGCCATCGGCCGCGTCGCCGCCATCCAGGCAGTGAAGGCGACGCCTACCATCCTACCGCTCTGCCACCCGCTGCCAATTAGCAGCGTCGAGGTGGATTTCACGCTGGAGGGCAACGAAGTGGAGTGTCACGTTACTGTTGCCGCAATGTACCGTACCGGCGTCGAGATGGAGGCACTAACTGGCGTGATGGCGGGGCTGCTCTGCGTCTGGGACCTAGTCAAGCCGCTCGAGAAGAACGATGCCGGGCAGTATCCCGAAACCCGCATCCACGACGTGGAAGTGGTGGAGAAGCTTAAGGGCGAAACGTAATGGGCCACCGCGAGCACCACGCTACCGCTCCCCGCACGGTCGCTGTCGCGGTGCTGACGCTGAGCGACAGCCGCACCCCGGCGGAAGACCGCAGCGGCGACGCTATCGTCGCGCTGCTCGAGGCGGCGGGCCACGCTGTCGCCGGTCGAGTACTGGTGCGGGAGGACCCTCCCGTCATCCGGGCGGCGCTGGAAGCGGCGCTGGCGGGACCAGCGCAAGCGATTATCCTGAACGGCGGCACCGGCATCGCGCCGCGCGATTCGACCCCAGAAATCGTCGGTGCGCTGCTGGAGCGCGAGCTGCCCGGCTTCGGCGAACTGTTCCGCCAGCTCTCGTTCCGCGAAATCGGCGCGGCCGCGATGCTCTCCCGCGCGCTGGCAGGTGTCGCGCGCGGCAAGTTGCTATTTGCGCTGCCGGGCTCCGAGGCGGCGTGCCGGCTGGCGCTGGAGCAGCTCATCCTGCCCGAGCTGGGGCACATGGCAGGGGAGCTGGGAAAGGCATGATTTTTCTCAACTACCCTTATTTAAAAAACGGGCGCCCACCCGGGCGTCGTCCGGAGGAGTGAATTGGGACGCTTCCGCCCTTTCGGCGCACTGATTTCGCTGGCGCGGGCGCAGGAGCTGGTGCTGGCGGCAGCGCAGCCGCTGGAGGCGAGCGAGTCCATAGAGCTGGCCGCAACGGCTGGTCGGGTGCTGGCCGCTGCGGTGGTGGCTGACCGCGACGTGCCCGGCTTCGACCGTTCGGCGATGGACGGCTACGCGGTGCGGGCGGCTGATATAGCGGGCGCATTGCCTGCGGAGCCGGCGAGGCTGGCGCTGCTCGAGGCAGTCCACGCCGGCCACCTGCCGCGCAGCGAGGTCGGCGCGGGCAGCTGCATCCAGATCGCCACCGGGGCGCCGCTGCCGGAGGGCGCGGAGGCAGTAGTGAAAGTTGAAGATACCACCCTCGACGGTGACGCGGTGCTGGTGCGCGTCGCGGTCGAGCGGGGCAAGCACGTCGTGCCGCAGGGCGAAGATATGTGCGCCGGCGACGAAGTGCTCTCGTCGGGGATGGTGCTGACGCCCGCCCGGGTGGGGGTGCTGGCTGCGCTTGGGCTGGCGCAGGCGCAGGTCTACCGCCGCCCGCGAGTTATGGTACTGCCGACCGGCATCGAACTGGTGTCACCGGGCCGCCCGCTCCAAGCGGGCCAGGTGTATGATTCCAACGCCCCCGCACTGGTGCCGCTGGTACAGCAGGCGGGCGGGGTGTCTGAGCGCACGCCGGCGCTGGGCGACGAGCTGGGGGTGCTGGAAAAGGCGCTCTGTGCAGCGGCCGCGAGCAGCGATATCGTGGTGGTCACCGGCGGCTCCAGCGTCGGCGAGCGCGACCTGCTGGCGCCCGCCATGAAGCGTCTCGGGAGCATTGAGTTCCACGGCGTCGCCGTCAAACCGGGGAAGCCGGTACTCTGCGGCCGGCTGGACGGCGCGCTGGTGCTGGGGCTACCGGGCAACCCGACCTCGTGCCTGCTAACCGCCTGGCTCTTCCTGCGTCCCGCACTGCGCCAGATGGCGCGGCTGCCGCCCGATTTGCGGCGGCGGCAGACGGCGAAGCTTACCACCGCCGTGCGAGCGGTGCAGGGGCGCGACCAGCTCATGCTGGTGCGACTGGAAGGGACGGGCGACACGTCGCGCGCCACCCCCTGCTACCGCGGCTCGGGGGCGATTATGTCGATGGCGCTGGCCGACGGGGTCGTGGCGCTCCCGGCCAGCAGCGGTGCCAGCGCAGGCAAGCGGGTCGAAGTGGAGCTCCTCTAGCCGCCACTGAAGGGGGGATAGAGAGCTACCGTGTCGCCTTCGGCCAGCGCGCTGCCGGGCTCCAGCATTTCGGCGCCGCGCGCCAGCAGCAGGCTCTCGTGGAAGGGCGCCAGCGCAGGCTGCTCGGCGAGCAACAGCTCCAGCAGCTCCGCCGCGGTGGCGTCTGCAGGCAGCTCCAGCTCGAGCGCTTCGGTGCCGAGTCGCTCGCGCAGCTGGGCGAAGGGCCTGACAGTGAGTCGCATCAGTAAATGAGCTCCGGCTGGCCGGTTTCGCGCAGCCACGCATTGATGCCGCCCGCGAGATGGCGCGCTTCGCGGCCCCCCTGCTGTAACTGCCGCAGCGCCATCGCCGACCGGACGCCGGTGCGGCAGTAGAACAGCAGCTCCCGCTCGCGCGGCAGTTCTGCCTGCCGCTTTGCAAGCTGCTTGAAGGGCAGGTGCATCTCTTCGCCCGGAATGAGTACCAGCTTCCGCTCCCACGGCTCACGCAGGTCGACCAGCAGCGGCGGCGCTGGACCTTCCAGCGCCGCCTGCAATTCCCCTGGCGCCAGCTCCCCCGGCGCCAGCTCCCCCAGCTGGAGCAGCTCCCCCGTCGGCGTGGTAATCGTCGGCGATTCGCCGCAGAGCGGGCAGTCGGCTCGCTGCGCCAGTGCCACACGCTGTACCGTCCCCGCTAGGCCATCGAGCAGCAGCAGCCGCGCCTCGCACGAGCCGATGCGCAGTAGCCACTTCAACGCCTCCAATGCTTGCAGGCTTCCCAACAGCCCCGGCACCGCTCCCAGCACTCCCGCCGTCGCGCAATCCTCAACCGCCTCCGGGGGCGGCGGCCGCGGGAACAGGCAGCGGTAGCACGGCCCCCCCGAAGGGAAGAGCGCCACCTGCCCCTCGAAGCGGCGCAACGCCGCGTGGACCAACGGGACCTCCGCCAGGTAGCAGCCGTCGGCGAGCAGGTAACGCGCGGACAGGCTGTCGGTGCCGTCGAGTATCAGGTCATGCAGCCGTGCCAATTCCAGCACGTTGGCTGCCGTGATGCGTTCCACCAGCGGCTCGACCCGGATGGTGGAATTCAACGCGTGCAGCCGAGCGGCCGCTACCTCTGCCTTCGGCTGGCCCACGTCGACCTCGGTGTAGAGCGGCTGCCGCTGCAGGTTGCTCAATTCCACTAAGTCATCGTCGATGAGCGTCAGACGGCCGACACCTGCGGCCGCCAGGTATTGCGCGGCCGGGCAGCCCAGCCCACCCATTCCCACCACCAGCACCCGCGCCGCCTTCAGCCGCTGCTGGCCTTCCAGCCCTGCGCCGGGCAGCATCAGGTGACGGGCATAGCGCCGCAGCTCAGAATCGGGGAGCACAGCAGTGCGATGCGACAGAACCATAAGCGGCTTGGGGCCGGCTGCGACTAGAAAAGTAATTGACGCAACAAAAAGAACGGACTCGTGAGCGATGCCTGCGCCTCGCGCGACATCAGGCTCTCGGTCAGGACGCGCCGCAGCTCCGCCTTGCGGCGCGCCTTGCCGATGAACCAGTTGAGCAGCCAGCGGCGGCGCGACAGCCGCTGGATTTTGTAGGAATTGCGCAGTTCGTATCCCAGCCGCTTCCAGAGCGCGCGCTGATAGCGCGCGCCCGCTTCGAGCGGGAAACCGCACGCGTGCTCCTCGGGGTCGAAGTGGCCCAGCGCTAGCTTGGCCGAGAGCAGCGCGTTGCCGATACCCTCGCCGGTAAACGGGTCTACCAGCGACGCCGCGTCGCCAACCAGCATCGCCCCGGCACCGAAGGCGCGACGCGGCTGCAGCTTCTTACCGGGGCGCGGCGAGCCGAGCGGCAGCTGCCAGCCGCGGCTGCTCCCCGCGACCAGCTCTGCCTGCGCGAAGCGGTCGCGGAAACGCGGCACCTCGTTAATGATATATTCTTGCAGTCCACGCAGCTTGCGGTCGTGCAGCTCCAAGTCGCGCAGCGCGATGCCGAAGCCAACGTTGCAGACGCCGCCACCGACAGGGAAAATCCAGAAGTAGCCCGGCAGCACCCCGTCAATGTAGTGGAACTCGACCGGCCCCGAGTCGGCGGTCGCGCCCTCGACGTTGCGCCAGTATTGCCGGAAAGCGGCGCTGTAATGCAGCTTCTCACGGTCGACCATACGTTCGTCGTAAGTCTCCTGCACCATCGCGGTCGCGACCGGGCAGCGCACCCCACCGGCGCCGATGGTCAGCGGCGCGCTGAAGGAGAGCGAGCGGGCGCGGTCGCCGGTATCGCCCGCGACGCCAATGACGCGTCGCAGGTCACCCATGCCGGGGCCGGGGTCGGGGCCATTGGCGGCGTTGTCGAACAGCACCTCGCGCACCGTGAAGCCCTGCATCACCGCGCCGTCCGCCTGCAATACCAGTTCAGCGGCGCGCTGGAACATGATGTGGTCGAACTGGCGCCGCGGCAGCACGTAGCCCGAGAGCTGGCCGTCCGACCGCGAGACGCGCAGCTCGTCGCCGCGCGGGCTGCTAAAGAGCACGCCGGTAATGCTGAAGTGCGGCGACGCCTCAATCAGCGGGCGCACCCCCAGTTCATCAACATGTGCGAGCGATTTTCCGCCAACGGCGTCGCCACAGGTCTTGTCGCGGGGCCATATTGCCTTGTCAAGCAGCAGCACTCGCTGGCCCGCCAGCGCCGCGTAGCCGGCGGCGGCCGCACCGCCGGGACCGCCCCCGACAACGATGACGTCGAAGCGTGACCCGGAAGCGGGCTGCGGGCCGCTTTCGACGGGCTGTTCCCAGAAGCGGTCGGCCATGGGAGCGCGGCAGCCCGCACGCTGCTAAATAGCTGGGGGGCTGCGAGCAAAGAATTTTAGATAGCGGAGCACTCGGCGGGTGTGGCCCCGGACGAGAGCAGCGAAACCGAGAGCTGGCCTGACGGCACTCCAAAGCGTGAAACCAGCTACGTTGACGGCCAGCGCCACGGCTTGGAAACCACCTTCCACCCCGACGGCCAGCGCGCCACCCGCCGCCGCTGGGCGCACGGCAGACCGCTGCCGCCCGGCCAGCAGTGGGACCCGCACGGCCAGCGCCTGGCGGTGAAGCCGGATCTGGCTCGCGACACCTGCATCTTCTGCGGCGCCTGCGTCGGCGTCTGCCCTACCAACGTCATGTTCCTCGAGTATAACGACCGCGATATCTGGATTGACGAAAACTGCACCGACTGCCTGCTCTGCGTCCGCGTCTGCCCCGTCGGCGCACTAACCTATCCGGCCGAGCCGCAGCGCAACACCACCCGGACTCCCGCATGAGGCGCATAATCGGCGGCGGCCTTTCGGGGCTGGCGGCAGCCGTGAACTTCGCGAAAGCGGGCGAGCGGGTCGAAGTGCACGAGGCGCGCCGCGAAGTGGGCGAGCAGTTCCACGCCAACTACCAGGTGCTGCTGAAGGAGAGCCCCGACATGCCATGGGCCGACTCGACCGCGCCCGCCTACCTGAAGCGCTGGGGACTCGAACCGGAGTTCACCTACCGCAACGCGCAGAAGTTCGTCTGCTGCACCCCGACACGCGAACTGACCATCACCATGAAGCAACCGCTGCCACTCATCCTGCGCGGCGGCGAAGGCTCACTCGAGCGCGGGCTGGCGGCGGAGGCGGAACAGGAGGGCGCCGAATTCCACTACAAGTCGCGGCCGAAACCACAGGTGGGCGACATCGTCGCCACCGGTTCCTACCGCACCGACATGGCCGCTTTCGGGGCGTACTACGAGAACTCGGACTTTCCGCGCGACCAGTTCCTCTACATGCACGACGAAAAATACTCGCCACGCGGCTGGTATCTCTACATCATTCCGATGGACGATGATACTATCAAGGTGATGAATTGCTGCTCGCGCTCACACACCAAAAAAGTTAGACGACTGCTATATAAAGCAGTGGAGGAGCGCAAGGTGCTACGCGACATCATCGACGGCGCGAAGCCAACCGGCACCGTCGGCGGCCAGGGCGGTGCCGAATTCCCCCGCTCGGCGGTGCGCGACGGCGCCTACTACACCGGCGAGGCGGCCGGCTTCCAGGATCCGTGGCGCGGCTTCGGGATGAACTACGCCATCGAGTCGGGCGTGCTGGCGCAGCGTGCACTCAGCAACGGCGGAAACTACGACCAGATGTGGAAGGCGCAGTTCCATAACCGCAAGAAAGCGGACATCGCGCGGCGCGGTATCTTCGCGCTGCTCGGCAACCGCGCCTTCGAAATGGCGATGCGTAAGGTGAAGGATGGCGACACCGTCGACTGGGAGAAGATGAACCTGCAGGGCTGGCGCAAGTCACTGGTCTACAATTCGTTCTACGCCCTCGAAATGGTCAAGAAGGGCATCTGGGACTGCTGGTGAGTCGGGCCGAGGATTTAGGAATACGTGCCGCCTCGCTGGCGTGCCTGCTGGCAGGGCTAGTGCTGGCAACCGGGAGCAACGAATACATCGTGCCGGCCTCGGGCCGTTCGCTCGCAACGCCCTGTGCATTCGTCTTCTGGATGCTCGCTATCATCTTCTGGGTGCTCGGCACGCGAAGCGAAAGCCATACATAATCGCCGACCGGAGGGGGCACCATCCATGTCTGACCCTGATGCCGTGCGGCAGTTCTACGACTCGCTGGCAGCCTGCCATGCCGCCGCGCGCAAGCAACTGGGGCGGTCGCTAACGCTGGCCGAGAAAATCCTCTTCGCGCATCTCGCCCCGGGGCAGGAGCTGCCACAGCGCGGCGGGAGCTACGTCAACCTGCGGCCCGACCGCATCGCTATGCAGGATGCCACAGCGCAGATGGCGCTGCTGCAGTTCGCTCTCGCGGGGCGCGAGCAGGTGGCGGTGCCGTCGACAGTGCATTGCGACCACCTGATTCAGGCGCGCAGCGGTTGCGACAGCGACCTCGCTGCGGCCAACGACGTCAACGCCGAAGTCTACGCGTTCCTGAAGTCCGCCTCGGCAAAGTACGGCATCGGCTTCTGGGAACCGGGCGCCGGCATCATCCACCAGGTGGTGCTCGAGAACTACGCCTTCCCTGGCGGGATGATGATTGGCACTGACTCGCACACTCCCAACGCCGGCGGCCTCGGAATGGCCGCGATTGGCGTCGGCGGCGCCGACGCCATGGAAGTCATGGCAGAGCTGCCGTTCAACATCCGCTGGCCGCAACTCATCGGCGTCCGGCTGACTGGTGCGCTTTCGGGCTGGGCTTCGCCCAAGGATGTCATCCTGAAAGTGTGCGAAATCCTGACGGTCAAGGGCGGCACAGGCCACATCATCGAGTACTTTGGCCCCGGTTGCGAGAGCATCTCCTGCACCGGCAAGGGAACTATCTGCAATATGGGCGCCGAGGTCGGCGCGACCACTTCGCTCTTTCCGTTCGACGAGCGCATGGCGGAATACCTCGAGGCGACCGGCCGCGGAGAACTAGCGCAGCTCGCCCGCGAGCACGGGACGGAGCTGCGCGCCGACCCAGAAGTCGAGGCGAAGGCAGAAGAGATCTTCGACCGGGTGATCGAAATCGACCTCTCGGCGCTTGAGCCGCTCATCGTCGGCCCGCACTCCCCGGATTTGGCGCGCCCCGTTACCGGACTGGGCGCTGAAGCTCGCCAGGCAGGGTGGCCTCTCGAGCTTAATGCGGCACTCATCGGTTCATGTACCAACAGTTCCTACGAGGATATGGAGCGCGCCGCCGCGGTCGCCCGCCAGGCGACCGCGCTGGGGCTGCGCGCGACGGTGCCATTCTACATCACCCCCGGCTCGGAGACTATTGACCGCACCATCCGGCGCGACGGGCAGATGGCAGCGCTCGAGGCAATCGGCGGCATCGTGCTGGCAAACGCCTGCGGCCCCTGCATCGGGCAGTGGCGGCGCGACGACATCTCCGACGGGGAGGCGAACTCGATAGTCTCCTCCTACAACCGTAATTTCAGCGGCCGCAATGACGGCAACCACGCCACACTCTCGTTCCTCACCAGCCCCGAGGTCGTAACCGCCATGGCACTCGCCGGGCGGCTTGACTTCGACCCGCTGCGCGACTCCCTGCCCGCCGGGAACGGGAAACAAGTCCGGCTGGCGCCGCCGACCGGTAGCGACCTGCCGGCGGGCGGCTTCGCCACCAGCCTCGACGGCTACGTTGCGCCGCTGACAGACGGCTCCGCTGTCGAGCTCGAGGTGGACCCTGCCAGCGAGCGGCTGCAGTTGCTCGAACCCTTTGTGCCACCAACTGCGGACGACATGCAGGGATTGCTGGTGCTGGCGAAGATTGAGGGCAAGTGCACCACCGACCACATCTCGCCTGCGGGGCCGTGGCTGCGCTACCGCGGCCACCTCGACCATATCTCGGGTAACACCTACATCGGCGCCAGCAACTCCTTCACCGACGAGCGGGGCATGGCCATCAGTGCGCTTACCGGCGAGCAGGCACCGTTGCCCGAAGTGGCGCGCGCCTACCACGCTGCAGAACAGGGGTGGGTCGTCGTCGCTGACACCAACTACGGCGAAGGCTCGTCGCGCGAGCACGCCGCGATGTCGCCTCGCTTCCTCGGCTGCCGTGCGATTATCGCGCGCAGCTTCGCGCGCATCGCGGAAGCCAACCTGAAGAAGCAAGGGATACTGGCGCTCGCCTTCGAGACGGCGGCCGACTGGGAACTGGTGCGGACTGACGACCGCCTGACCATCAAGGGGCTCGACGCGCTGGCGCCAGGCAGCCGGCTCACGATCAGTATCGTGCATGCTGACGGCACGCGCGACGAATTCAGCTGCCGCCATAGCCTCAGCGAGCAGCAGGTGGAATGGTTCCGCGCCGGCTCGGCGCTCAATTATCTGCGGCAGCAGTCCTAGTCAAACGCGGCGTGCGCGACGCCCTCGCCGGCGGCGACATGGCCAATCAGCTGCGCGGTTTCCCCTTCGCGGGCGAGCAATTCCAACGCCTTCACGGCGTCGCCCGCGGCGACGGCGACGACCATCCCCAGCCCCATGTTGAAGGTGCGATACATCTCCGCCGGCGCGATGTTGCCCTTGCGCTGCAGCCAGTCGAAAGCTGGGGGGACTGGTAGCGGGTTGTCAACGACATAGCGGAAGCTGGGGTTCATGCGCGGCAGGTTCTCGAGCCCTCCTCCGGTAACGTGCGCCAGCGCGTGTACCTCCACCGCCGCGAGCAGCGCCAGCACCGAGCGGACGTAGATGCGTGTCGGCGCTACCAGCTGCGCGCCGAGGGCAGGGTCACCGTCAAATAACCGTCGGATGAGCGTGTAGCCGTTGGAGTGCGGCCCGGACGAGGCGAGGCCAATCAGCGCGTCGGCGACGGCGACACGCGAGCCGTCAATAATCGCCTCGCGGGTGACCCAACCGACCGCCGTACCGGCTAGGTCGAAGCCACGCACCAGCTCCGGCACGACCGCCGTTTCGCCGCCCGAGAGCGTGCAGTTTGCCTGCCGGCACCCCTCGGCGAGGCCGGCCCCGAGCTGCGCCATCAGCTCCGCGTCGGGCTCCTCCAGCGCGACGTAGTCGACGAACGAGAGTGGCTCGGCGCCGACGCAGATGAGGTCGTTGACGTTCATTGCCACGCAGTCGATACCGACCGTCTCGAGGCTGCTCAGCTCGTGCGCCAGCAGCAGCTTGGTGCCGACTCCGTCGGTGCAGACTGCCAGCGCCCCGGCGCCGAGCTGCACCAGCCCTGCAAAGCCGTTCTCCAGCGTGATGGGGGCGCCGTCGCCCTTGCGCGTCGCGCTACCGAGCTGCGCCACCAGCGCGGCGGTAGCGCGGTCGCTAGCGTCAATATCGACCCCCGCCTCGGCGTAAGTGCGCGCCATCAGCGGTCCAGTTTCTGGTAGTAGTTCTGCACGACACGCGAGACCTGCGTGATGTCGGAAATCCCGCGCTCGACCAACGTCTCGATGATTTTCTGCCGGTTGCGCGCCATCTCGTCGAACTTGGCTGGTGAAACCCCTGCCGCGCTGGCGATGCGCTCGCGCAGCTTGCTCGGGACGCCGGTCTCGACCAGCTTACCCTTACCCTGATTCCAGCGGAAAATCGTGTTGAGGCGCGGCTTGTCGCCCTCAAGGCCCGCCATCTCCGAAACCTCAGTGATACGACGCACCTGCTGCCCACCAATGTTGAGCTTGCTCTGCATGATAATCAGGTGCAGCGCGTTGAGCATGATGGGGGGCACCGACATCGGGGGGTTGACCAGCCGTTGCACCGACTCCTGTGCAGTGTTGGCGTGCACCGTACCCATGCAACCGTCGTGGCCGGTGTTCATCGCCGTGAATAGCGTGCGCGCCTCGGCACCCCTCACCTCACCTACAATCAACCGGTCGGGGCGCATGCGCAACGTATTCTTCAGCAGTGCGTCCATGTCGAGCTCGGGATCGCCCGCTTTGGCCGGGTTGACCGTCTCGAGCTGGACGTGGTGTTCGTGGAGCAGCTGGATTTCGGACACGTCTTCAATGGTAATCAGTCGCACCTGCGACGGGATGAAGAGGCCGAGCACGTTCAGCGTCGACGTCTTACCCGAAGCGGTACCGCCCGAAACCAGAATATTGCAGGGCGCAGCGCCCATTCCGTCGACGAACATCCACAACAGCGCCGCCAGCCGGGGCGTCAACGTCCCGAAGCCAATCAGGTCAACGAAGGTAAGCGGGTCCTGCGTCTGCTTGCGAATCGTGAGCGTCGGGCCGCCGGGAGACGCGGGCGGCAGCGTGGCGTTAACACGACTGCCGTCAGGCAGCCGCCCATCGAGAAGCAGGTTTTCCATCCCGATCTTGCGCCCGACGTAGGCAGCGATTTTCTGGATGACCTTGACCGCCTCCTCCTCGGTCATGCTGATGTTGGTGACGCACATGCCGTGCTTGCGGTGGTAAACCATCACCGGCTTGGCGGGATTGTTGAACATCACCTCCTCCAGGTTGTCATCCTCGAGCAGCGGACGCAGCGGTCCGTAACTGGTCGAGCGGTTCAACTTTAGCACGCGGTAGACCGGCAGGTCCTGCCCCGGCTGCTCGACGACGTGGGCATTGGGATATTTTGCGATTAGCTTGCCCTGACTCATAGGAATGCCGCCGGAAGCTTCAGAGCCACTAAAAGCGTGGTGTTGGCAAGTAGCATGTAGAGCGGGATGCGTAGCAGCGCGGTGCGCATCGTCTGCAGGATGACCGACTGCATCAGGACTCCCGCGGCGCCGAGCACCATTACGTAGAGCAACAGCATCTGGTTCAGGCTCCCGAGTTCAATTACAAGCTGGAAGCTACCGACGGTCCCGGAGCCAAAGACGGCGACGATGAAGCCGAGCAGTGCAGGACAGATGAGCGCGCCCGACCAGAGGATGAAATCTGCAGTGCCCTTGGTCTTGGCGATGCGTTCTTTGCGCAGCAGGTATATTTCCCAGAACTCCTCCGAGAGTAGTTCGAGCGTCTCCGAGAAGCTGCCCGAGGAGACCAGCGCCACGTTGAGGATACTCACGACGCGCGAAATCATCGGCGAACGGCTGCGCTCTGCGAAGTCCCGCATCGCCTCGGTGAATGAAGTGTCATGCATCTCCGTGACCGTCTGCCGCAGCATCTCGCCCATGCGGTCGCTGCGGGCATTGGCAACTGCGTCAAGCGCCGACTCAACTCCCATCCCAGCGCGCAGGTTCTCCGCCAGCTCCCCAAGCACCTCGGGCCAAACGTTCTCGAGCTCGGTACGCTCGGCAAAGAGCCGCTTCAGCGGCAGATAAATGATGTAGCTCCCGACCGCCCAGAGACCCAGCGCGGTCCAGACCAGTGCCCCGATGGCTGACGGAATCCCGTCAATGCCAGCGAAGAAAGGGTCCAGCATTTCGTGCAGACTCATATCTTCGGCTCCTGCGAGCGGGTGCGCACAATCAGCCCTGCAATCGCCAGCATTGCCAGCAGGAACAGGATGGGCGTGCAGGCGGGTGGCATCCGCGGCATATTACCGCCAAACGCCCCGCCAGCGCCGCCAACCAGCGCGTCAATCACAGCCATAATCACGACGATAATCGGCACCAGCACCGATATTATCAGGAACTGCTCGGAGACCGCGCTGAGGGATTCGACGAACGCCTGCAGCTCGACGCGGCGCGAGCGGGATTCCTTGTCAGCAATCGAGCGCAACCGGTCGATAACGTTGGTGTCCTGCTCAATGGACATCGCCAGCACCGAGAGCGTGCGCCGCAGCCCTGCCGACGAGGTAGCGCCCATCTGATTCCGTACCGCCTCGCTCATACCGGCACCGGCGTCAATCGCCTTGAAAATGCGCCCGAACTCGACCGAGAGGTCACCGTAGTCCTCATCGGCGACATGCTTCATCGCCTCCACGATGCTGATGCCCGACTGCAGCAGCACCTCCATCGCCCGGATGGCGTACAGCAGCTCTTCATCGACGTTCCCCAACGGCCGGGCGAGCCACTCGCGCTATAAGGGTTTTACGCGCTACTCTCGCTTAGCTTGCTGGAAGCGCGGTCGCGGGACCGGAAAACCGGTGCCGACAGCCACCTGCAAAGCGATGAACTGCAAGAAGGTAACGACCATCGATGAATATATAAAAGAAAGCGAGCCGGCGTTGCGGTCGCGCTGGCTGCGGCTAGAGCCGCACGTCTTCCAGCTCGCGGCGGAAGGAGAGCGCGCCAGCGTAGAACGAAAAGACCATGCTCCACTCACAGAATGCCATCAGGTTGAGGTAGAGCGACCGCTCGTCGCCAACCAACGGGGGGTTTTCCATGCGATGGAAAACCCCCTCGCCGGCTGCAATCAGTTCCCGGCTCTCAAGGTTGCCGAACAATATCATCAGGACATAGAATAGCCAGCCTGAAAATATCGCGATTCGCCTGACGGTATGGCTCCGGCCCGAGTTTTCGAGCAGCCGCCAGACGAAGGTGCCCCAGAGCAGGAACGAAGTGAAGAACATGAAAGCCGTCACGCCGTGGAGCAGGGGGTAGCTATTCCAGTGGAAGTTGACCGTGATAATTCCGCAGACGCCCCCGAAAGTCGCCAGCACTCGCGCCAGATCGTGCCATGACTCCCAGTTGCCTCCGAGCGTTTGTGCCAGCGGCGCGAAAACGCGGTGGAGCACCTGCGCCAGCAGGATGAACGAGAAGATGCTAATGGCGAGCCCGGGACCGTAGAAGCTGGACTCCGGTCCGGCGAAGGGCATTTCGGAAATAATCGGGATGAAAGGCGCTACACGCCCACCAGTCGTGCCGACAACGTAGGTCGCGACGAGCGTCACTATTCCCAGGCCGACGCTGAACTCGAGCAGCCGCTGCGCGCCGATGGAAGTGTCTTCAGCCATTCAACACCGCTTGTGCAGCTGCTAATCTTGCAATAGGCACCCGAAACGGCGAGCAGGAGACGTAGTCCATTCCTGCCGCGTGGCAGAAGGCGACCGATGCGGGGTCGCCTCCGTGCTCGCCGCAGATACCGATTTTCAGGTCCGGGCGGGTCGCGCGCCCGCGCTCGATGCCGATTGTGACCAGCTCGCCGACGCCTTCGTCGAGCGTCGCAAACGGGTCGGCGGGCAGGATTCCCTGGCCGACGTATTCGGGCAGGAAGCCACCGCTGTCGTCGCGGCTGAAGCCGAAAGTCATCTGCGTCAGGTCGTTGGTGCCGTAGGAAAAGAACTCAGCCGTCTCGGCAATCATGCCGGCGACGAGTGTCGCGCGCGGAATCTCAATCATGGTCCCCACCAGGTAATCCAGCTTGCAGCCGTGCTCCGCTTCGACCTCTCCGGCAACGCGCCGCACGAGCTGGTCCTGGTGTACGAACTCCGCCTCGGCGGCGGTCAGCGGCACCATAATTTCCGGCAGCGTCACGACGCCCTCCGCCTGTAGCTCCGCGGCGGCGACCATCACAGCCCGCGCCTGTAGCTCAGTGATTTCGGGGTAGGTAACTCCCAGCCTCACGCCCCGGTGCCCCATCATGGGGTTGGTCTCGCGCAGCTGCTCGGCGCGTCGCGCCAGCTCAGCACCGTCAATGCCCAGCGCGTCGGCAAGTTGCGCCTGCCCTTTCGGCTCGTGCGGGATGAACTCGTGCAGCGGCGGGTCCATCAGCCGGATGGTTACCGGCAGCCCCGCCATCGCGCGCAGCGTCTCGCGGATATCGTCCTTCATGTGCGGGTAGAGCTCGTCGAGCGCCGCCTGTCGTTCCTCGCGCGAGCCTGCCATTATCATCTTGCGCAGGTGGAACAGCGGCTCCTCGGAGCCTTCGCCGTAGAACATGTGCTCGATGCGGAACAGCCCGATGCCTTCGGCACCGAAATCGAGCGCGCGCTGCGCGTCGGCCGGCGTGTCGGCGTTGGTGCGCACCTTCAGCTTGCGATGCTGGTCGCAGAGCGACAGGAAGTGCGACATGTATGCGCTCGAAGCGTCGGTCTCGATTAGCGGCAGTTCGCCCTCGTAGACCTTGCCAGCAGTGCCGTTGAGAGTCACCGGGTCGCCCTCCGCGACGGTGTGGCCCCCGACGGATAATCGCCTAGCGGGGGCGTCTATTTCCAGGTCGCCTGCGCCGACGATGCAGCACATCCCCCAGCCGCGCGCGACCAGCGCCGCGTGCGAAGTCATCCCACCGCGCGCGGTCAGGATTGCCACGGCGGCGCGCATCCCGGCGACGTCTTCCGGGTTAGTCTCCTCGCGCACCAGCACCACCTGCTCGCCTCGCGCCGCCCATGCGACCGCGTCGTCAGCGGTGAATACTACCCGTCCGGTCGCACCGCCCGGGCCGGCCGGCAGACCGCTCGCGAGCAGCGTCGCCGCCTTCTCGGCATCGGGGTCGACGATGGGATGCAGCAGCTCGTCTAGCTGTGACGGGGTGACGCGCATGACCGCTTCCGCGGCCGAAATCTGCCCCGCTTGCTCCATCTCGGCCGCCATCCGCACCGCGGCGGGGCCGTTGCGCTTGCCGATGCGGCACTGCAGCATCCACAACCGGCCGGACTGGATAGTGAACTCGATGTCGAGCATGTCATGGTAATGTTTCTCGAGCGAGCGCTGGATTTCGTCCAGCTCACGGTAGGGGGCGGGATGCACATCCTCCAGACTGGGCAGGTCGCCCGAATACTCGGTGCGGCTATGGCTGTTGAGCGGATTGGGGGTGCGGATGCCGGCGACCACGTCCTCGCCTTGCGCCTGCGCCAGCCACTCACCGTAGAAGGCATTCTCGCCGGTGGCGGGATTGCGGGTGAACGCAACACCGGTCGCCGACGCCTCGCTAAGATTGCCAAAAACCATCGCCTGCACGTTGACCGCGGTGCCCCACTCGTCAGGCAGCCCCTCGATTTGCCGGTAGGCGATGGCACGCTTGCCGTTCCACGACAGGAATACGGCCGTAATCGCGCCCCAGAGCTGTTCCCAAGGGTCCTCCGGGAACTCTTTCCCGAGAACTTTCCGGACTTTGGCCCGGTATGTAACTACAAGTAACTTTAAGTCGTCTGCTGAAAGGTTGGTATCGTCGGTGACGCCCCGCTTTTCCTTCAGGTTTTCCAGTTCATACTCCAGTTGCGCCCGGATGCCCTTGCCCTCTTCGGGCTCGATTCCAGCCGCCTTTTCCATCACGACATCGGAATACATCTGGATGAGCCGTCGCTGCGCGTCGTAGACGAAGCGCGCGTCGCCGCTCTCTGCAATCAGCCCTTCGCGCGTCTCGTCGTTAAGGCCGACGTTGAGCACCGTCTCCATCATCCCTGGCATCGACGCGCGGGCGCCGGAACGCACCGAGACCAACAGTGGCCGTGCGGGGTCGCCGAACTTCAGCCCGAGCTCCGCCTCGACCGCTTCGAGCGCCTTGCGTAAGCTGCCGTCGAGCGCCTCGGGGTAGGTGCGGTCGTGGTCGTTGAACCAGTTACAGACCTCGGTCGTAATCGTAAAGCCGGGCGGGACCGGGATTCCCAGCTCCGCCATCTCGGCCAGGTTAGCGCCCTTGCCGCCGAGCAGGTTCTTCATCTTCGCGTCGCCGTCGGCGGTGCCGCCGCCGAATGAGTATACTGTCTTATCCTTCATACGCCTCGACGGCGCAATCGACTCCCATAAAAGGATTTATTCTTTCAGGGCGGTAACCGGGTCGTGAAGCGTTCCAAGCAGCGGCCAGCCGGTCCAGAGCAGCAGCTCATCCAGCTCCAGCAGCAGCCGGTAGAGCAGGTCGTAGCCCTCAATGGCGCGGTCAACCAGACAAGGGTCACAGTCGTCGCCCAGCCACTCCGCCAGCCGCTCCGCGCCCACCAGCTTGAGCGCCCCGGCCACGCGAGCGACCGCTGCGAGCCGGCCGCGCAGAAGGAGCAGGAACGGCTTACTGTCGCGCAGCGCCAGCGTGATTTCGCTGATGCGCGTCGGCTCCCCGTCGAAGAGCGCCGCGAAATCCTGCTCGCCCAGGCTCTCGCGCGCCAGCAGCAGCAGCAGCTCGAGCACCTGCTGCTGCTGCGCCGGCTTCACTCGCCCTCCAGTAAGCTGTGCAGCCGGGCGAGTATGCGCTCGATATCAGCCGGCACCGCAAGGGCGCGGTCCTCGTCAAGGATCTCGCCCGGCGCGAGCGTCTCGACCGCATCAACCGGTAGTTCCCAGCCAGACGACACATTGCAGTGATTCACGACGAGCAGGCAGGGCGTTTCGGGGCAGGTCGCCTGCAGGTGCGCTAGCAGGATTGCAACGGCGGCCGGGCCTGCCGCCGCGGTTGCTATCAGCAGGAATACGTCGGCTGCGCGCAGCCAGTCGGTCCAGCGCGTGCCCAGCGCGGTCGGCTCGTCGATTTCGTAGAGTTGCAGGGTGCGACAGCTACAGGCATGGTCAAGGAACATCTCCGGCACGCCGGGCGGGGGCGCGAAGGATGCCTGCTCCGGCAGCGAACGCATCAGCGTCGACTTGCCGGCGCCCATCGGCCCGGTCACCATCACGTAGCTCACGTCCGCCTCCGCAGCGGCCGCAGCTCTTTGAACATCCCCATCAGCGTCTCGTAATCCCATTCGTCAATCTCACCCCGTACCAAGATGCGGCGCAGCGTCGTCTCGGCGCGCGGCAGCCGCCGCTCGGCGAAGCGACTCGCCCGCACCGCCTCCATGATGCGCTCGACCAGCAGGTCCACTTCCCGACGGGGAATTATGTCGGGGCGATAGGGGCGCTGGAAGACGCCGCGACTGAACAGTTCGTAGAGCAGAATCCCGACGGCGTGCGACAGGTTCAGGACCGGATGCTCCGAGCTGGTCGGCACCTGCACCGTCAGGTCGCAGAGCGCCAGCTCGGTGCGGTCGAGCCCGTGATTCTCGCGCCCAAACACCAGCGCCGGCTCGCGGCCGTCGAGCAAGTCGGGCAGCTCCCGGACCGAGTGCGGCTCGCGCTGCCAGCGGCTGTCGCCTTCGGGGACGATGCCACTGGTCGCGACCGACAGCGGCGCGTCGGCCAGCGCTTCGGCGAGCGAGTCGACGCGCAGCGCGGATTCGAGCAGCGGCCGCCCCGCCTTGGCGCGCGCCATCGCGTCGTCATCGAGTGCGCAGCCGCCAACCAATAGCAGCTTGCGGCAGCCGAAATTAGCCATCACCCGCGCGACGGCGCCGACGTTACCGGGATGCTGCGGCTCGACGAGCACGATAGTCGCCACGGGTCGCGAGCGAGCGGCGCGTAATAGGGTTAGCCTGCCGGAATTCCTAATAGGCCCGGGACGCTCACTCCCCGTGAAGATTTTCCACTGCGCAGATACCCATCTCGGATACCGCGCCTACAGCCGCCACGTCCCCGAAGGCGAACCCGACGCGGGGCTGAACCTGCGCGAAGCCGATGTTTACGCGGCATGGGACCGGCTGATTGCGGCAGCCATCGCCGCCAAGCCGGACGTGGTCATCCACGCCGGCGACCTGTTCGACCGGGTGCGGCCGAGCAACCGCGCCATCGACCGCGCGCTCGAGGGGCTGCACCGGCTCTCGCAAGCGGGGCTCCCGACAATCATCGTGGCCGGTAACCACGAGACGCCGCGGTTGCGCGAGACCGGCCACGTCTTCCGGCTATTGCGGCGGATTCCCGGAATCCACCCGCTCTTCGCGGGGAAGCCCGAGCAGGTCGCTGTCGGCGACCTGCTCGTCACCGGCGTAGCCCACTCAGGCCAGCTCGCGGAGCGCGTCGGCGAAGCGCGACCCGACCCCGACGCGAAGCTGAACCTGCTCGTGACGCACGGCGCCGTCTCGGGCATCAAGGAGTTCCGCAACAGCGAGCTGAACCAGGCGGCGCTTCCCGACGCGACGCTGCAGGGCGGCTGGGACTATGTCGCGCTGGGGCACTACCACGAATTCACCGCGCTGGGGCACAACACCTGGTATTGCGGCTCGAACGAACGCTTTTCGTTCTCCGAGGAAAAAGAGCCAAAAGGCTACGCCATGGTCAAGCTTCCCGGCCCGCAGGTGAAACACTACGAAATTACGTGCCGACAATTCGTTACATTAAGCTATGATTGTCAGGATAAGGCGGGCGCTGCCGATGCCGGAAGCAGCCTGACAGAACGGCTGCTAACGCAGCTCGAGGCGACCGCCCCTGACGACAAGGTAATCAGGCAGCGCGTCTGGAATATTTCGCGCGAGGAGTGGTCCACAGTCGACCGGCGGGCGCTCCTGCAAGTTGCCCGCGGCGCCATCAACTACGCGCTCAACCCCGAGTTCAGTGACACGACCGTCGAGCTGCAGGCGGCGCCCGAACTCGGGACGCTGCTGGAGGAGTTCCGCGACTACCTAGCTGGCCAGCCCCTGCAGAAGCCGACCGAGCGCGACTGGCTGCTGGAGCAGGTGACTGAACTGCTCGGAGGCAAACCGTGAGGCTGCGCTCGCTCGCCATCCGCAACTACCGCTCCATCCGTCGCCTGCAAGTAGAGTTCCCCGAGGGGCTGCTCGGCATCGTCGGCCGCAACGGCGCCGGCAAGTCTTCACTGCTCGAAGCGGTCGCGTGGGCGCTCTACGGGACGCCGGCGGTGCGCACCAAGGCGGAGGCAGTCGCCACCATCAGCGCACGCGATCCCTGCCGGGTCGTGCTCGAGTTCGACCTGGGCGGCGAAGCGTTCCGACTCGAGCGGGTGCTGAAGCCATCATCGACTAGTGCCGAACTATGGCTAGGCGATATTCTACTAGCGGGAGGACCGCGTGAAGGCGCGCGCGAAGTCTCCGGCTACGTCGCCGAGCAGCTGCTGCGGATGGACTACAAGACTTTCTACGCTTCGATTTTCACACAGCAGGGCGAGCTGGACAAGTTCGTCAGCATGTCGAGCGAGCCGCGTCGGCAGGCGGTCGAGCGACTGCTACGGATTTCCGACGTCCGCGCATGGATCGAGTGGGCGCGGAAACAGAAGCACGACTTGGACATGGAGCTCAAGGGGCTGCGAAGCCAACTGGCCGCGCGCGACGGCGAGCCGCTCCAGCCGAGGCTCAAGGCGGAGCTAGCCGCGCTGCAGGAGCGCTCCGCTGCGCTCGTAAAGGCTGGCAAGCCGCTGGAGGCAGCGCGCGAAACGGCCGCAAAGCAGGACGCGCAGGCGCTCAAGGCATGGGAGCAGACTGAGGCGAATGCCGAGAAATATCGCACAGCCGAGAAGCGTCGCGACGCGGCGCAGGGCGCGCTGAAACTAGCCGGGGAGCGGCTGCAGAACGCACAGAAAACTCTTGACAATAGTTATAAAAAAGAAAAGGAGGCCGCTGAACTCCGTTCTGCGACCGCTGCGAGCGACGCTCCCGGGAAGCTGGCGGCGCTGCGGGAGAAGCAGGCTACGGTCGAAAAGGAACTGCAGGAACTGGCGGCCGGGAAAGGGAAACAGACTACAGCGCTCGCGGCCAGCGGCCGCGAGCTGGCGAGCGAACAAAAACACCTGCAAGAGATTCGCGAACTGGGCGCCGAGAGCGAATGCCCCACCTGCGAGCGGCCGCTTGGCGAGCATGGCACGGCGCTAATGGGGCGCATCGCGGACAAAATCGAGGCGCTCGAGCAACAGCAACGAGAAACGAGCGCAGCGCTGGAGACGCTGGCGCAAACCAGCAAGGCGACCGACAGCCGCAGGGCGGCGCTCGGCAAGCAGGAAGAGAAACTGCGCGACGCGGAAGCGGCGCACGCGGTGCAGCTGGCGCGGCTGCGCGACCTTGAGCAGGCGCTGGCGCGCAAGCCCGAGCTGGAGCAGCAGCTGGCAGAGCTGCAGGCAAGAGAACAGGCAGCCCGCACCGAGCAGGAAGCGGCGCAGGCGGCGCTCGCGAAGCTGGAATTCGACCCGCAGGCGCACGCCCGCGCCCGGCAGCAGCGCGAGGTAGTGACGGCCGCGCTGTCAGAGGTGAAGCTGGCGCTCGAGCGGCACCGCGGCGAGTTGGCGCGAGCCGGTGATGGAGTGAAGGCGAAGCAGGCCGAGCTCGAGCGGGTGGAGCGCGCGCAGGCGCAAATCGGCGAGGCTGAGACCGAACTGGAGCGGTTCGGGCTGCTCGAGCAATTGCTGAAGGGCTTCCGCTCGCACATCACCAGCCGCATCGCCCCGACGCTGGCGGCGCACACTTCGCGCCGGCTGGCTCAGCTCACCGACGGGCGCTACACGCAGGTCGAGATTGACGGCAGTGACTACAGCCTGAAGGTGTTCGACGGGGTCGAAGCGCATTCGCTCCGCCGCTTCTCGGGCGGCGAGGCTGATGCGTTTAGCCTCGCCTTGCGATTGAGCATCTCACAGCTGCTGGCCGAACGTGCCGGGACCGAGATGGGGCTGGTCGTGCTCGATGAAGTGCTGGGGTCACAGGATGAGCTGCGGCAGCGGCGGGTGCTGGAAGGGCTCGAGCGCATGGTTTCACACACACCCCGTCTAAACGAGAAGGCCCCCATGGCGCAGTCAGTCGGACAGGTAATCCTGGTGACACATATCGAGTCCATCAAGGATCACTTACCGCACGTCTGGGAACTGGTACTGGACGACGAGCGGGGGACCGTGTTGCGGGAGCTATAGCTCCTTCATCGCCTGGACCAGCTGCGTCATCATTTCCTTGCCGTCGCCGAAGAGCATCATCGTGTTGTCCTCGTAGAACAAGTCGTTGTCGACGCCGGCGTAGCCGACCGAGAGCGACCGCTTGACCATCACGACCACGCGCGCCTTGTCGACGTCCAGGATGGGCATGCCTGCCAGCGGTCCCTTGCCGCTGCGCGCAGCGGGGTTGACGGTGTCGTTCGCGCCGACAACCAGCACGACGTCGGTATCGGCGAACTCGGAGTTGATGTGCTCCAGCTCTATCAGCTGCTCGTAGGGCACGTTGGCCTCGGCCAGCAGCACGTTCATGTGGCCCGGCATACGTCCCGCGACCGGGTGGATGCCGTACTTGACTTCGCAGTCGCGCGCCTCCAGGATTTCAGCGAACTCGCGCACCTGGTGCTGGCACTGCGAGACTGCCATCCCGTAGCCGGGGACGATGATGCATTTCGAGATGCCGTCGCAGAGCATCACCACCTCTTCGGGGTCGCTGCCGACTTTCGTGCGGGTGACCGTCTCGCGGTCGCCGCTGCCGCCGAACGCCTTGAAGAGCACGTCGCGCAGCTCGCGATTCATCGCCTTGCACATGATGAAGGTCAGGATGAGACCGGCCGCGCCGACCATAGAGCCAGCGATAATCAGCACGTTGTTCATTAGCACGAAACCAGTGAACGCGGCGGCGATGCCGGAGAGCGAATTGAGCAGGCTGACAACGACCGGCATGTCGGCGCCACCTATCGGGAGCACGAACAGGATGCCGAGCAGCGAAGCGCAGCCAATCAGCCCGTAAATCCACTGCACGTTGGTTGGCTCTTGGATTGAGAGCCAGATGAAGCCGAAGCTGGCGATGAGCAGCAGCACTTTCACGACGTTGAGCCACGGTGGCCCCCAGGTCGGGAAGCGCACCCACTTGCCGCCCGGCAGGCTGAATCCACCCTTCAGCTTCATCATCGCCACCAGGCTGCCGGAGAGCGTAATCCAGCCGACCAGCCCCGAAAGGCCAATCGCTATCCAGGTCGCGTAAAGCGGAACGCCTTCGGGGATGTTGCCTTCCGCAAGGCGCCCCAGCACTTCCGAGAGCGCGACCAGCGCCGACGCACCACCGCCGAAGCCGTTGAAGAGCGCGACCATCTCGGGCATGCCGGTCATCTCGACCCGCAGCGCCATCCAGGTGCCAATGAGCGCGCCGAGCGCGAGTCCACCGACGATGAGCTCCCAGCCAAGGATGCCAGTTTCCGACATGCGCGCCAGCGTCACGGCGACGGCGAGCAGCATTCCGCTCGCGCCGTAGAGGTTACCGGTCGGCGCGGTGCGCGGGTGACCCAGCTTCTTCAACCCCAGGATAAAGAGCAGCGCCGCCACAAGGTAGCCGATGTCCCAGATTGCGGCGTCTATCACTTGCGCCTCCGGCCGGCAATCATCTGCAGCATGCGGTTCGTCACGAGAAATCCGCCGACGGCGTTAATCGTCGCCAGCACCAGCGCCACGAACGCCAGCTTCGCCGCCAGCGGCGCGTCACCGTCGGTGAGCGCGACGTTGCTCAGCAGCAGCGCGCCGACGACTGTGATGCCGGAAATCGCGTTCGCGCCGCTCATGAGCGGAGTGTGCAGTGTCGGCGGCACCTTGCTGATTAGTTCGAATCCAAGAAAAATAGCGAGCACGAAGACCGTTACCGCCGCAACCAGCGCCGCCAGCGTCAGCTCAATCATCCTGCCGCCTCCCGAAGGCGGGACTGCGCGGCGTGGATTTCGCCAGCGTGGGCGACCAGCACACCGCCCATCCCAGGGACGTGGAACGCGTCGCCTTGCGGAGCTCCGACCAGGATTTCGTCCTCGAAATCCGGCGCCAGCTTTCCGTCGCTGACCAGCGCTGCGGCGAAGCTCGCCAGGTTATTGGCGTAGAGCAGCGACGCGGTGTACGGCACCGTCCCGGGCAGGTTGGCTTCGCCGATAATCGTGACGCCGTGCTTCACCACCGTCTTCCCGGCTTCGGAGAGGTCGCAGTTGCCGCCGCTGGCGGTGTTCATATCGACGACGACCGCGCCCGGTTTCATCGCCTCGACCGCGCTGGCCGGGACAGTAATCGGCGCCGCGCGGCCGAAGAGCCGCGCGGTCGTGACCACTACGTCGGCGTCGTGCGCGACTTCGCAGACGGTGTCATTGACCTTCTGGATGAACTCGGGTGTCAGCGGCTTCGCGTAGCCCGACTCGTCCTCGAAGTCCTCCATCCCATCGACGGCGATGAACTTACCGCCCAGTGACTCAATCTGCTCTTTCGCGGCGAGCCGCACGTCGCTGGCCCACACCACAGCACCGAGCCGCTTCGCGGTCGCAATCGCCTGCAACCCGGCGACGCCGGCGCCCATCACGACGTATTTCGCCGGCCGGACCGTGCCGGCCGAGGTCATCATCATCGGAATCATGCGACCCGCCGCCGCGGCGCCGAGCAGCACCGCCTTGTAGCCGGCGAGGTTGTCCTGGCTCGAGTTGACGTCCATCGACTGCGCGCGCGAAAGCCGGCGCGGAATCATGTCCATGCTGAAGAGCGTCAGCCCCGCCGCGGCGATGGCGCCGACCCGCGCGGTGTCGCGGAACGGGTCGGCAATGCACGCCAGCATCTGCCCCGCCGCCATCGCACCCCAGTCGGGGACGTTGATGGCGATGACCAGTTCGCAGCCGAGCGCGTCGGCCGCGCTGCCGAGCGTCGCACCCTTGGCAACATACGCGTCGTCGCCGTAGCCGGCCGCCGCGCCGGAGTCCTTTTCGACAACGACCTCGAACCCTAGTTTCGCCAGCTTAGGGACAACGTCGGGCACCATCGCCACGCGCATCTCGCCTTCCGGTTCCCGGGGGATTCCTGCCCGCATTACGTCACCCAATTATGCCCCACCGTCTCCTGCGGGGACGGCTGGTGGCGGCGTCACCCGAATGGCTGATAAAAGGGTAACCCGGAACCATCAGTCAAGGTAGGTATTCAGCACCGGCTTCTCGTCAAGGTGGAAGAACATGTAGAGCGCCCACCAGGTGATGATGTCCAGCGAATTGACGATGTTTTCTTCTCCGGTGGCGTTGTTGCCGTAGGGGCGGGCCGGTTCGGAGTTATCCATCCACTCGGTCATCTCCTCGAGCGTGTCGCAGGTCTGGTGGTAGCACCAGTAGCCGTCAACCAGCCCGCCGTAGCCGAGAGTGATGGTGCCCAGATTTTCCTGAAAGCTGGCATGGTCGCTGCGGGCCGTGGTGTCTTCGTAGACTATTACCTCGGGGCGGTCCTGCCGTAGCCAGACATCGTATTTCCAGGTCGACGCGGCGTCGCTCTCGTTGCCGACCAGTACGTCCATCTGCGCCGATACATTGATGGCGTCAGCGCCGACCCAGCGCGCTAGCTGTACCATGCCGGGCTGGTTGACCACATCATAATCCTCCGACGGGCCGATGTAGAGCCGTAGCGGCCAGATTTCGGTATCCTTAGGGTAGCCGGATTCCGACGGCTGCGGGTTCGGGTCGCCGTGCGGGGCGCCGCCGCCGCCGGGCCAGTTGACGCCGGCCATATCGAGGTTGACGTAGTTCGTCACGGTGACTTCGGGATGCTCATCCTTGACGTAAGAGTCGGTCCAGTAGTCGCTGCCGCGCTTGCCCCCCTCCTCGCCCGACCAGAGGCAAAAGACCATCGTGCGGCGGCTGGCGAAGTCGCTCATCGCCTCGGCCACGTTCAGCACCATGCTGGTGCCGGCGGTGTTGTCGTAGGCGCCGATGCGGGTGCCGTAGCTGCGGCTACCGGTGACGTGGGGGTCGAGCAGCCCGGCGTTGGTCGGCGGCGCGACGTCGAAGTGCGCGCCGAAGACGAGCCACTCATTGGGGTAGAACGTGCCCCAGCGGTAGCCGCAGACGTTGTACGCCTCTAGGTTCTGATTGCCGAAGATGTCGGTGAACTCGTAGCGGTGCTGCTCGACTTCCAGCCCGTAGGAGTCCAGCTCGCGAAACAGGAACAGCGCCGCATCCTCGTAGGCGGGGTTGCCCTGCCCCGCCCAGCGGTCAAGGTAGCCCACCGCCCCGTCGTAGGGGTCGGGCGCCAGCGTGTCGTCGGTTATCTTGCGAATCGTGTTGAATACCGAGCGACCGTCGACGATACCGGTCGCGAAGCGGCCGCCCTCCTCCGGGGCGTACGCGGGCGACTGCGGCCGCACGACCGGGACGCGCAGCGGGACGACGCGGCCGGCGCCGCTATCGCGCGATGCATTGAGCGCGTCAAGCCCCGCTGCCTGCGGGACGCGCTCGACCATCGTCGCCGCAGGCATCCCGCGCGCGACCCACGCCTCCCAGCTCTCACCGGGGTCGCGCGCCGGCCAGTGCTGGCGGCCGCTCTCGCCAATGAACAGCCAGACTGAGTCAATTCGCGGCGGCGCGAGCACCTGCAACTGCACCGTTTCGCCCAGCGCTAGGTCGACCACGGTCGAGTTCTGGATGTAGCCGGTCGCCGGGTTGAGCAGCAAGTAGGGAATGTAAACTGCCAGCGTCTGCCGCGCGGTCAGCACCAGCGGCTGGAACTCGCCGCCGGTCAGCAGCTGCGGCGCGACCTGCAGGTCGTCGGCAGTGAGCGGTCGTGCTTCGTCGCTGTCGAGACAGCCCGCCAGCGCAGGGAGAAGGAGCAGGAACGCGGCCGCCAATGGCTTTAGCATCAGCCCGCCAGCCCGGCGCCGAATAAAGCTCACTCGCCCACGCAGGCAGGATGGCGGCACTGCGGTGGCAGGAAGTAGTGCTCCGCGGCCGGGTCGACCACGTCGACGCGCAGGACGCTGCTGGCCCCGAGTTCAATAGCGACCGGTGCCGACGTGGATGCCGGCAGGTAGTCGTCACCGGTTGAGCGCAGCGAAAGCTTCAGCGTGTGGCCTTGCGGGATTACGACGTCCATCGCCAGGAACTCCATCTTGGCGTTAAGCGTCACGCCGGGTGCGATGACGTGGTAGTCGGTCCCGCCGGCGTAGAAACGCAGGTCCATGATGGCGTGGCCGACGTGGATGCAGCTATCGCCGTCGCAGTCCTCGAGCAGCGCGTAGAGCTGCCCGCCCGAGCCTTCGGGCGTGACGTCGATGTGCAGCTGCGGCTGCCCGCCGAAGCGGAACTCCGTTGCGAACGGCTCGGTCTCGAAGACCACGTCCGGGCTGACTGGGGATACTTGCAGGCTGCCGCCAGCGTGCGCCAGATCGTCGCCGAGCGCGAACTCACGCTTTTCGGCGTCCGCCTGCGGGTAGCGGTCGGTGACACGCCACTGCCCGTGATTATCCTGGATTTCAGTCCACATGTTCGGCTTTGGCCCCTCTTCACGCAGGTAGAAGGTGAACCACTCGAGCAGGTCCTGCATCCAGTCGTAGCGCACCATCTGCGGGAACGCTTCCGAGCCGCGGCCGGGGTCGCTGCGGTCCCGTAGGTAGGTCGGCCGGTCGGGGTAATCGTGGTCCCACTGCCCCATCAGAAGCTTCGCCTCGATGCCGTGGTCCTTGAGCGTGTTGAGCGTCGGGACCGCCATGTGCGGATCGACGTTCCAGTCGTGGAAGCCGTGGATTATGTAGACACTGCCCTCGTAATTCTCGAGCACCTCGGGTAGGAAGTAGCGCTCTTCCCAGTACCCCTCGACCAGCGCGTTCTGGAACTCGGTCCCCCCGAAGACGTAGCCGTTGACGCCGTGGATTGGCCCCGCGACGTAGTCGGGGCAGGCATTCTGCAGGTCCTCGTCGTTGCCGTCGGTACCGAACCCCCCGTAGACCACGTTGTGCATGAACGGCGCCCGCGCCTCGGCGGAGCCATTACGCCACATCAGCTCGCGCACGCCAATCAACCCCGAAATGGGGACGACCGTCTTCAGGTGCGGGTTGCCGAACTGCGCCGCCTGCCACTGCGTCGAGCCGTCGTACGATTTCCCAATGATACCGACGTTGCCGTTGCTCCACTCCTGCGAGCCGAGCCACGTCACCGCCGCGTCGACCCCCAACTGCTCAGAGTATCCCATCAGGTCCATGCAGTGGTTGCTCGCGCCGGTGCCGAAGACTGAAACCTGTGCAAAGGCAAAGCCGTGCGGCAGGTGGTTCTGGATGATATTGTACCCGAGCCAGCTTCCCGGCACAGTGATGTCGGGAGTGCCGACCGCCTCCTCGCCGAAGTAGGGGCCGATTTCGACGATGACGGGCACCGTCTCCCCGGCCGGTACATCGGGTCGCCAGTAAGCAAGCGAGATGCGCGGGCACTTGTCCGAATCGGGGTTGAGCAGGCATTGCGGGTCGGTCGCCGCGCCCCCTTCGATGAGCGGCAGGTCGACCGAGATATACTCATGCGTTGAGTCCCACTCGTTATCGGTCGCGAGCAGCTCATACGGCCCCCGCTCGAGGACGTAGCCCCAGTCGCCGGTCGTGTTGTAATCTTCGTAAATGCGGCTCCAGACCGGCACGTACGCCACCGGCAGCTGCCGCTGCTCCTCCTGCAGCGTGAGGTAAGCCACGCTCGCGAGCAGCAGCACCGCCGTCAGCAGCGCAAACCCTTTCTCGCCGAGGTTGCCCACGATTACCGCCTGCGCCGCGCTATGATAGCTGCCGAGAGCAGCGCGCCCGCCAGCCCGAATCCGGGAATCGAGAAGCCGTCGCCGTCGCCGTCGCCGCTACTGTCACCGTTACCCGACGGGGCGGCGGCAATATCGAGCGAGAGCGAGAAGCTGTTGTCGGCGCGGTTGCGCTCATCCTCGACAGCGAGGGCGGGGTCGGCGGTGATTCGCAGCGTCGCCAGCCCGGCAGCCGGCTTGCTCCACTCGAGCAGCACCAGCGCTTCGCCGAAACCGGCGAGGCCCATATCAACACTGTAACTCGCCTCGAGCCGACCCCCGACGTAGAGTTTGACACTGAAAGGGTCGGCGCCGCGGCCGCCCAAATTCTTGACTACGAGCTGGAACTGCACCGGCGCGCCCGCCTGCAGGTCGCCCGGCATGAGCTGCACGTAGGGACGGCCGTTGACCTGTAGGTCAACGGCCGCTATCGTCAGGTCAATCACGCGCTCGATGGGGATTTCGACGACCAGCTTCGCCTCGAAGAGCGCGCTGCCGTCGCCGGGCGGGATCGACTCGGCGCTGAAGCGGAAGTCGACCTCGTCGCCCATACTGTTCTCGAAATTGACCGGCTTGAGCACGATTTCCAGCTGCTTGGTCTTGCCGCGGTCGACGGTGATGGTGTTCACCACCTGCCCACCCTCCTCGATGCGCACGGTCCAGTCGCCGCGGCCGATGATGGCGGTGACGTCGTAGCTGTCACGGTCGTTGCCGGTGTTGCGCACACCAACCGGGAAGCGGTAGAGGCCGTCGATATCGAGCGCCTCGGGGTCAATCGTAATCCGCGAGTCGAGCCCGCTAATCACGGCACCGTAGGTGCGCACCGTCGCTCGCAGGTCCATGCGCTCACTGACCGAGTCGTCATTGAGCGATGTTACCTCCAGCCGTGCGGTCGCGCTGCTGCCGCCAGCGGCGCCGTCGGGCGCCTCGATGCGGACGCGCGCGTAATCGTACTGGTCGACCGGCAGGTCGAATTCGTTGGAGGTGAGCAGCGTCGCCTCCCAGCCGCTGGGCAACAAGTTGTCATCAACCTCGATTTCGAAGCTGTCGGCGGTGTTGCCGCGGTTCCAGACCTTGACGCGATACTCCACCTTGCCGCCGCGCGGCAGCTGTAGGTCGTAAGTGCCGCCGCCGCCATCCTCGTGCTCGAGCTCGATGGCGAACTCGTCGACGGTCAGGTCGTAGGAGACTGAGTTCTCCCAGATGTTGCCACGCATGTCAGTCACCGAAATCGTAATCTGGTAAGTGCCGGAGCTGATGCTGGAGTCCTGCTGGTATTGCCAGCGCCCTTCGATGTATTTGGCGAAGGGATGCTGGTCGCGGACGCGGATCGAGTCGTTGAAGTTGCCCCCACCGGAAACGCCCTCGATTTCGAGGCTGAAGCTCCCGAGGTCGAGGTCCGCCACCGAACCGGAGCCCGAGTCGTCGATGACTCCGAGCGCGTCGACGACGCTCGCCTTGATGTAGAGCGAATCCTCGCCCGGCTCATCGGTGCGGTCGTTGCTGAAAAACACATCGGGGTTGAGGAATACCGGCCGCATGCGCACCATGATTTGCGAGTTGAAGTCGGGGCTGTCCGCCTTGATGTAAACTGTGCGGTTCTCTGTATCGGGTGCCCAGGTAATCGAGGTCTCCAGCTCGAGTCCTATAGTGGAGAAAGCTGGCACGATATGGTAGTCACCATGATCCAGGGACAGCTCCGAATCGGGCCCAACTGTGTAGTTTCCGTTGAGCGTGGTGCCTGGCGGGAATGCCTCGGCTTCCTCAGATACTTCTTCGCTTGAGAGGTTGTGTCGGGTAGCGTTTCCTCCCTCATCGACGACGAAGAGGTATAATGTCGAGCGGATAGTGATCTCCTGGACGTTCGTCGACTCCACCCAGATTGTGAAGGTATAGCTTTCACCCAGCTCGACCTGACCACCGAGACCCTGTTCCCACGTGGAGAGTGGGTAGAACGTCCCCTGCTGGTTCAGCTCTTCGCTGCAGCTCCACCACCCCAACCGGTTCTCCTGCGGTTCCTTGGCGTTGAGCTTGAAGGTATTACCGAGACCGTCTCGCTTCAAGTAGAGCGGCGTCTCGGCGTCGGCGCTGGCACCCTCCGCCGGCTGCGCCAGCAGCAGCAGCGCTCCGGCTGTCAGCAGTGCCAGCGCAAGATGTAGCCGCATCGCATGCCCCTCCGTTCGCGGAGTATTAAGGTTGTGCTGTGAAGAGCTGCTGCCCGCCACCCGTTTCCTGCAGTTCCCCGTCGGCCGCCACCAGCTCGCCGCGGCGCCAGACCCACTGCGGGAAGATGGCGTCCCACCCCTCGTAGGGGCTCCAGCCAGCGCGCGAATGGAGTTGCTCGAGCGCGACAGGGCGCGCCGCCTTCAGGTCGACCTCAATCAGGTCGGCCGGTTGCCCCGCCGCGATGCGGCCGCGCGCCAGACCCAGCCGGTCGGCGGGCGCTTCGGCCATCGCGTTCACCAGCCGCCCCAGCGCCAGCCGGCCAGCGGCGACTTGCTGCAGCATTAGCGGCACCATCGTCTCGACGCCGGGTATCCCCGACGGCGGATTGTCGGACGCCTTCTCCTCGGGCAGGTGCGGCGCGTGGTCGCTCGCCAGCACCGCAATGCGACCGTCGCGGAAGCCCGCCCAGAGCGCGGCGTTGTCGCGCGGCGTCCGCAGCGGCGGGTCAACCTTGCAGTCGATGGAATCGCACGCATCAAGGTTCAGCAGCAGGTGGTGCGGGCAGACCTCCGCGGTCGCGCCCGCAGGCAGCCCCGCCAGGCCATCCGCCGTCGAGAGATGCGCGACGTGCAGCTGCGGCGACGCAGGCATTCCCGCCAGACATTCCGCCTCGGCCAGCCGGCGGTGCGCGGTGTGCTCCGCCAGCTTGCGCGGCGGCGACATGTCGATATGCGATGGGTGCTCGCCGTGAATCACCAGCGGCCGCCCACCGGCAGCGGTGACCTCGTTGGCGGTCGCGCGATAATCATCCCACGACTTGCCATAGGGGTAGAGCTTCCAGAAGGCAGCCGGCAGCTCGCCGAACCACGCCTCGCGCGAAATCCCGGGGCGCGCGCTGACTCCCAGCCCGAAATCGACCACCGACGCCGTCGCCGCGCGCTGCGCCTTTGCAGCGAACGCGGCGGGCGAGTCGGTCGGTGGCTGCGTGTTGGGCATGTCGACGACGGCGGTAACTCCGCCGCACGCAGCCGCTGCGGAGCCGCTGGCCCAAGTCTCTTTCTGCGGGAAGCCGGGGTCGCGGAAGTGGACATGCATGTCGAAGCCGGCGGGCAACAGCATCCCGCGGACTCGCTCTTTCGGGCCGGCCATGGTCTTCGCGACACGCTCGATGTTGCCGTCGTCGCCGACGGCGACGCACCCCTCGGTCAGCCCGTTCTGCGGATGCCAGATACGGCCTTCCAGAATCACGCCTCCGCCTCCGGCAGCAGCGACAGCCGCAGCGTGTAGGTCGCCTCGTTGCGGCTGTCGGCTTCGAGCAGCGCCTGCGCCGGCTCGCTGAGGCTCGCCGGCGCAACCAGTTCAAGTAGCAGCTGCGCCGATGCGCCAGCGGTCAGGTTTAGCGTCCAGTTGAACGGGTCCGGCTGCCACGCCACGTCGCTGAAAGTGGCGTTGCCGGGATTAAACCATCCGGTGCCGGAGGTCACGTTCGTCACGTCCAGCGTCGCGCTCCAGTTGGCCGGCAGCTTCAGCGCCAGCGTTAGGTTGTCGTGCACCTCGCCAGTGTTATTGACCCAGATGAGGGTCGAGTTCGAGCCGCCAGCGGCGAACTCCAGCTCCCCTTCGGCGGCCTCCATTTCCAGCCCGAACGGCGACGGGATGGTCATCAGTGGTGACGGGACAAAGCAGAGCAGTAGCATTACACCGGTGAAGCCGGCGGCGAGCCAGCGCGGGGTGTCGAGCGGCGTGATTTCCTCCGATGGTGGCGGGTGCTCAGCGCCGAGAAAATAGACTAGTCCGGCGAAGATGGCCCAGCCGAAATATGGGTCCGAGTATCCCGGCACGCCGAAGAACGCCATGAATAGCATCACCGCGATGGCGAGATAGGAGAGTAATCGCGCGCGCGGGCCGAATAGTGCACGCGCGATGTGGCCACCGTCGAGCTGTCCCGCCGGGAGCAGGTTGAGCGCAGTCACCAGCAGCCCCGCCCAGCCAGCAAACGCGACCGGGTGGATGAGGTTGTTGTCGCTCAGCGTCATGAACTGCTCGGCGAGCGCAGCGAGCAGGTTGAACGCCAGCGGCGTGCCGAGGAAAATCAGGTTTCCCGGGTCAACCGGCGCTTCGCGCGCCGCCTGCTCGGTGAGCCAGAAGCCGAGCAGCGTGATTGGCAGGGCGGCGAGGAAGCCCGCAATGGGGCCGCTGGCGCCGACATCCAGCAGCGCCCGCCGGTTGGGAATCGGCTCGCGGATGGCGATGAAGGCGCCCATGGTCCCGAGCAGGAACGGCGGCGGGATGGGGATGAAGAAGGGCAGCGACGCATCGAGGTTGTGCTTGCGTGCGTAAACGTAGTGCCCCATCTCGTGGATGCCAAGGATGGTCAGCAGCGGCAGAGAAAAGGTGAGCCAGCCGTAGAAGAGCGTCTCGGGGTGGAGCAGGATGAGCAGCAGGTCCCAGTCGCTCCGCAGCTCGTAGCTCCCGGCGTAGCCGGCCCAGAAGAGCGTCCCGGCCCAGGTGGTGGTGAAGATGGTTGCCAGCAGCAGGTAGAGGTTGGTGCGCTCGGAGCGAGTTTTGCGCCGCGTCTGCGGCAACAGCACCAGCAGCAGCTCCCCCCCGGCGCGGCGCAGCATCGGGTGCAGCCGCACCCCTCCCGGCTCTCCCTTCAGGTCGAGCCGCAGCTCCTCAAACGCCTCGGCGAGGTCGGGTCGCTCCTCGACCAGCAGTAAGTGCGCCGAACCGTCCCAGCGCGACTCGAGCACTTTCCAGCCGCGCCGCTCGGCGTATCCGCGCGGGTCTTCCTCCGGAGTGGGCATCGCCGCGCAGGCAGGCCGGCCGGTTATACGATTTGCCGGCGTAGGGGCGAGCGCTTTTATTGACGGCCGACATGACGGGGGCTAATGGTACTCAAGGGATCTGATAGTAAGATTGAACTTGAGGAAATTACTGCCTGTCCCGAGTGTGATTCGAAGCACCTTATCCGCGACTATAATCGCGGTGAAATGACCTGCAGCGGCTGCGGTCTTGTGGTCGATGACAACTTCATTGACCAGGGTCCGGAGTGGCGTGCGTTCGACGCCGAGCAGAACGAGAAACGCTCGCGAGGCGGGGCGCCGATGACGGTGATGGTGCACGACAAGGGGCTCTCGACCGACATCGGCTGGGGCAACCGCGACACCCACGGCAACGTCGTCCCGACCCGCAACCGCGCACAGCTGTTCCGTATGCGCAAGTGGCAGAACCGCACCCGCGCCTCGACTTCGGCCGACCGCAACCTAGCGATGGCTCTCAAGGAACTGAACCGGCTCGCTTCCAAGATTGGACTGCACCGGCGGGTGCGCGAGGACGCCGCGATGCTCTACCGCCGCGCGGTTAACCAGAACCTAGTCCGTGGCCGCTCGGTCGAAGGGGTCGCCGCCGCTGCGCTCTACGGCGCCTGCCGGCGCTGCGAGGTGCCGCGTACGCTGAACGAGATTACCGCAGCGTCGCGCGCCAACAAGAAGGAGGTCGGCCGCACCTACCGCTACATCTCGCGCGAGCTGAAGCTGAACCTCCAGCCGGCTTCGCCCGTCGTCTACATCAACCGTTTCTGCCGCGAGCTGGTACTGTCGGGGCGGGTCGAGAACGCCGCCATCCGTATCCTGAACCAAGCGGTCGAAGCCGAACTCACCTCGGGACGCGGGCCGACCGGCGTCGCCGCGGCCTCGATTTACGTCGCGTCGGTGCTCTACAACTCGCGCAAGACACAAAAGTGCATCGCTGAGACCGTCGGCGTGACCGAAGTCACCATCCGCAACCGTTACAAGGAACTGGCGGAGAATCTGGACATCACGGTCCAGATATAGCGCGCATGCGCGTCCAGCGCAGGCGCGACGGCATCGTCCGATTGCGACTCGAGCACGAGGACGACCTCTACCACCTTGACCTGCTGCTCGAGCCGGGCGACTCCGTCCGCGCCTCCACCGAGCGGCGCGAGGCGACGCAAGCGGACCGACTGCGCCCCGGGCGCGGTGCCAAGCAGAAAATGACGCTGACGCTTGCGGTCGAAAAGGTCGAATACCAGCCGTTCGGCCAGCGGCTGCGCTGCCACGGCCCAATTACCGAGGCCAGCCGCGATGTCGGCCAGCACCACACGCTACTGCTGGGGCCGGGCGACGACCTGACGCTCGGCAAGTCCGACTGGGCGCCACACCACAAACGGCGGCTGCGTGAGGCGGCGCAGCCCGCGGTGCGCGCGCTGGCGGTCGCGGTAGAGGCCGACTCGGTCGTGCTGGCTGAAGTCAGGCCGTACGGCATCCGTGAATTGCGCGCGCTCAACCGCGCCGGCGGCAAGGGCACCGGCGGCGAGAGCCAGAAGGCGTTCTTCGCGCGTGTTATTATCAGCGTCGCCGACGCGCTCGGTAGCGGCGGCGCGGGGGCGGCCGCGGCGCTGATTGTCATCGGCCCCGGCTTCCTAAAGGAGGACTTGCTGAAGCAGGCGCGCGCGGACGCGCCCGAGCAATGGGATGGCGCGACCGCCGTCACCGCAGGGCAGGGTGGCCTGGCGGGCGTCCACGAGGCCTTGCGCACCGGCAAACTGCCGCAGGCGGCCGCGCAGGCGCAACTGCAGCGCGAACTGGAAGCGGTCGCGGCGCTCAGCGACGCGCTCGCGCGCGACCAGGCTACCTACGGCGCAGCGCAGCTGCGCGCGGCGCTGGAGGCAGGCGCGGGCGAGCGGCTGCTAATTCTCGCTCCCGAAACACGTTCCCCGCAAGGCCGCCGGCTGCTGGCGCTGGCCGAGCAGGCACGCACCGAGGTTATCGAGGTCTCGCCGCACCACCACGGCGGTGAAATCCTGGCAGGACTGGGCGGCGCGGCGGCGGTGCTGCGCTACAAATTATGAGCGGCGCCACAGTGCTTAAACACGCGCCGGCCTCGTCGGCCGCATGATGCCCGGCATGGGTCGCATGAACCCGCGCATGATGAAGAAGCTGCAGAAGCAGCTGAAGCAATCGACCGTGGATATCGACGCGACCGAAGTCATCATCCGCACGGCGGAGAAGGAACTCTACTTTGACGCGCCGAGCGTGACGGCGATGGACATGATGGGGCAGAAGAGCTACCAGATTGTCGGCGAGCCGCAGGAGCGGCCGCTCGGCAGCGATGGCACGGCGGGCGAGGACGACGCGGCGGCGCAAATCCCGGCCGAGGACGTGGCGCTGGTCGCCGCGCAGGCCGGCGTCTCCGAGGACGCGGCGCTCGAGGCGCTGCGCGAGTGCAGCGGCGAGCCGGCCGAGGCGATTATTCGGCTGATGGAGGGCTGATGGACTTCGCACCGACCGAGGAGCAACAGATGATTCGCGACATAGTGCGCGACTTCGCCGAGAGCGTCGCAGCGCCGACTGCCACGGAACGCGACCGGGAGCAGCGGCCGCCGGTCACCGAATTCAAGGATTTTGCCGCGCTCGGTTTCGCCGGGATGACCATCCCCGAGGCGTATGGCGGGCAGAAGCTCGATGACATCTCGGAGGCCATCGTGGTCGAGGAGCTATCACGCGTCGACCCGTCGCTGGGCGTGATGGTCGCAGTGCATGTCGGGCTCTGCTCAATGACCATCGTGCTGCACGGCAACGATGCACAGAAGGAGAAATATCTCCCGCGACTCGCTTCGGGCGATATGCTGGGCGCCTACTCGTTGAGCGAGGCCGGTTCGGGAACGGACGCAGCCGCGATGAGCGCTAGGGCAACTGATGACGGGGACTGCTACGTGCTGAACGGCGAGAAGATGTGGGTCACCAATGGCTCCTGCGCCGATGTCTTTGTGCTGTTCGCAAAGGTGGTTGGCCATCCCGATTACGGCAAGAAGAAGCACGGCGGCGTTACCGCCTTCATCGTCGAGAAGGGCTTCGAGGGCTTCGCAATTGGCAAGAAGGAGGAGAAGTTAGGCATCCGCTCGAGCGACACCACCGCGCTGCTGCTCGACAACTGCCGCGTCCCGAAAGAGAACGTGCTGGGCGAAGTCGGCAAGGGCTTCGCGATTGCGATGAACGCGCTCGACAACTCGCGCATCGGCATCGCCGCACAGGCACTGGGGATTGCCCAGGGCGCCTACGAGGCGGCACTGAAGTATGCACTGGAACGCGAGACCTTCGGAAAGCCAATTGCACAGCACCAGACCATCGGCAACTATCTGGCCGATATGGCGACGCGCACTGAGGCAGCTCGGCTGCTGGTCTACCGCGCCGCCTGGGCCAAGCAGCAGCACTACGAGCAGGGTGCACCGCGCCACACACTCGAGGCAAGCATGGCCAAGCTGACCGCCGGCGACACCGCGATGTGGGTCGCCGACCACGCCGTGCAGGTGCTGGGCGGCTACGGCTACACCACCGACTTCCCGGTCGAGCGCTTTTTCCGCGACGCCAAGATTACCCAGATTTATGAAGGAACGCAGGAAATCCAGCGCGTCGTTATCGCTCGCGCGCTGACGCACTAGCCGATTTTGGGGGAACACCAAGTATTATAATGGAGGCTCCCTGCGCCGCCATCCTGTCAGGAGACAGGCAATAGAACAATGAGCAGAAACATATACGTGGGCAACCTACCATGGTCGTTCAAGGACGAAGACCTCGGACAGATGTTCGGGGAGCACGGTGAAGTGCAGTCAGCGAAGGTCATAATGGACCGGATGAGTGGCCGCTCCCGCGGCTTCGGTTTTGTCGAGATGTCGACCGCCGAAGAAGCGAGTGCAGCAATCGAGGCCATCAACGGCAGTGAGGCTGACGGACGGACCCTAAAGGTTGACGCCGCCCAGGAACGGGCGCCAAGCCGCGACAATTACTGAGTCAAACAGTCATTTTTTTCGCACGACGGCTACCTGAAGCGAGCTGCCCAGCGTGAGCTGGACCGGTTTCAGGCAAGCCCGAAATTAAGGGCATGCAGCGCTTCCGCTGAGGCCAGGGATTACCGCCCTGGTCAAGATAGACACAGACCTGTTTGCGTCTGGCCCAGTTTGAGCTGGGCCAGATCGTTACCAACGGACAAACTCGAAAGAACCAGAGCTTACGCTAGTCAGATAGTTTCCGTCCTTGCCAAGACAGACGCAGACCTATTTGCGGTCGGGCCGACGGCCTGATAGCAGTAATAACTCTTAGTAACCGGCGGGCTGAACACCTCGAAGTGGTACCTTCCGCCACCGAAGCGGTTTCTGGCACCACTATAATTCTCGGTGCGTACACCCCGGTCCTATCATCCCGTCTTCTACGGGCGTCAAAGTGCCTCGTCTCGGGGTGGGTTTCGAGCTTAGATGCTTTCAGCTCTTATCCCTTGCAGCGTGGCTGCCCAGCAATGCCCTGTCGGACAACTGGTAAACTAGTGGCTGCGAGCCCCCGTTCCTCTCGTACTAAGGGGCCCTTTCCTTCAGGCACAAAACGGTCCCAGCACATAGCAACAATCCTGTCTCACGACGGACTAAACCCATCTCACGATCCCTTTTAATGGGCGAACAACCCCACCCTTGGGTGCTTCTGCACACCCAGGATAGAGAGAGACGACATCGAAGTAGCAAGCCTGGAGGTCGATATGGGCTCTTGCTCCAGACAACTCAGTTATCCCCGGGGTAACTTTTCTGTTATCAACCGCCCCTACTAACGGGGCTGGTTGGTTCGCTAGGTCCTGCTTTCGCATCGTGGTTTGTTGTGGTGCCAAACCACGTCAAGCCAGCTTTTGCCCTTGCACTTTACGGTAGATTTCTGACCTACCTAAGCTGACCTTTGAGCTCCCTTGTTATTTTTTCGAGGGAGTGGCGCCCCACCCAAACTGCCCACCTATCGGTGTCCCCCCGAAGGGGTTTAGCGGGACGAATCGTAAAGGACGGTGTTTCATCGTTGCCTCCACCCGAGCTGGCGCCCAGGTTTCGATGGCTCCCGTCTACCCTGCACATTACAACTCGTACCACAACGACAGGCTGCAGTAAAGCTCCACGGGGTCTTCGCTTGCGGCTGGGACGTACTGGACTGTGCGCCAGTACGTCAATTTCATCGGGCTCAAGGCAGGGACAGTAGAGCTCTCGTTAGGCCATTCGTGCAAGTCGCCAATTAAGCGACAAGGTATTACGCTACCTTAAGAGGGTCATAGTTACCCCCGCCGTTTAGCGGTCCTTCGTCCGGGTGAAACCGGGTTTCAGATACCGCCACTGGGCAGGATTCAGCGGCTATACTCATCCTTACGGACTAGCAGCCACCTGTGTTTTTAGTAAACAGTCGGAGCTCCCTGGTCACTGCGACCAGCCTTCTGCAAGGCTGGCACCCCTTCTACCAAAGGTACGGGGCCAATTTGCCGAATTCCCTTGCCTTGATTATGCCGCGACGCCTTAGGCTACTCACCTAGGGGCACCTGTGTCAGATCTCGGTACGGACAGTCAGTACGGCTCCAGCTCCCTTTTCACGGACACCAGGATAGAACGGAAGCGAAATACTCCGCCTCCCGACCACTTAGGTCGCTTCTCACCATTACGGTTCTCCACGACTTTATCGCAATCAGCAACACTCCGACAGGAGTGCTCCGTCGCACCCGATGTGTCAAGAACTGGACAAAATACGGACTGGTGCAGGAATATTAACCTGCTTCCCTTTCGATTTCTCCTGTTAGGGGAAACCTTAGGACCGACTAACCCTCGACTGATGAACATCGTCGAGGAACCCTAGCCCCTACGGCGGACGGGATTCTCACCCGTCTACGCTACTACTCTTCCCATGATTATCATTCGAACGCGGTCCACAGGAACTCACGCCCCTGCTTCCATCCACGCACGACGCCTCTCTACCGCATCACCTTTCGGTGGCCCGAAGTATCGGTGAACCGCTTAGTCCCGTCCATTTTCTGGGCCCAGAAACTCGACTGGTGATCTGTTACGAACTCTTTAAAGGATGGCTGCTTCTAAGCCAACCTCCCGGCTGTTTAGGAATTTCCACATCCTTTCACACTTAATCATAAT
>MPMF02178254.1_pt1 | contig 41012 bp, 39 predicted proteins | sample 1617271 | NCBI WGS metagenome assembly MPMF02 (sample SAMN05944812, study PRJNA350692) | marine metagenome | biome: marine; feature: ODZ; material: water; isolation source: 120 m water sample prefiltered with 30 um filter, filtered on to 0.2 um... | place: Pacific Ocean | collected 2012-04-09... | reverse complement strand
AGATCTGAATGCATCTCGTAATATAAAAAATATATGGTGCAAGGCCAATGGTTTTGCATTTGGGCAAATTGTCAACTTGCCTATTGTAGCGAAAAATTCCTTTCAGCTACAAGCTCCCTCCTTCAGGGGGGAGTAGTTGACGGAGGGCTCCAACCGCTGTTTTAGGGCATAAAAAAAAGGCCTACTAAATGAGGCCTTTAAAAATAATGGCGTCCCTAAGGGGATTTGAACCCCTGTTTTCGCCGTGAAAGGGCGATGTCCTGGACCAAACTAGACGATAGGGACATATCAAAAAAATGGTGAGCCGTGTTGGACTCGAACCAACGACCCACAGCTTAAAAGGCTGTTGCTCTACCAGCTGAGCTAACGGCCCACATATATTATATTCGATAAGTATACGTGGTTATATATTGAAAATATATATAAATAATCTATCTATAGGAGCGGCTTTTGTCAAGACAATACCACATAATTAAATAGATTAAGCGCCTTTTGTGGGGCTTTTGCGAGGTTATACCTAAAAAGCATGGGCAAAGAGGATGATTTTCTCCGGAAAAGTACCACAATTTGGCTTGTTGTATTATTTGTTATTCTTCAGTTTGAAGCGTTTCTAGTTGGTGTTTTGTTCGCTCTAAATCAACCTCAAAGTGCTTAACACATTTTTCATGTCGTTTGATTTTATAATGAAGTTGTCCAAGGCCACCCAATTGTTTTTTACGTGCGTTATACCTATAGTAAGCATTTCTTGCTGGAGCAAGGTTCTTTTTTGTAGATACAAGAAGTTCTTCTGCTTGGGTTATCATAACGCGAGCATCTTTTTGTGTTAATATTAATTCTGGTTGTGGAATAAGTTCATACTCTTCTTCTTCACTTTCAGATAGGTAGTCAGTTTCTTCATATATACCTAGAGCTTTACTAATTGGTATTAAGTTTTCATATTTCAAATCTATAGAGTTGTTAGGATCACCAGTTTCTTGAGGTAATTCTTCCATTCGATCATTAAGTGTTTTTATAATTAATCTAAGAAAGTGTTGATTTTCCAAGTCTTTGGGAGCATAATTTTTGGAGGCTTCTTTAAGTGGAGCAAGCTTTTTAAGTTTACTTTTGTAATGCGCCAGGGAACTTTTAGAGGAAGCTAAGTATTTTTCAAGGCGTGCTACTTTTTTTATTAGCCCTACTTTTTTACCAATAACTCTTTCTTCTTGAGCAAGTTCTTCATCGCTTACATCTAAGTATGAAGCATCAAGAAGGGCAGCTTTTTCGCTTCGCGCCTTTTTTCCTTCAAGGGTTCTTTTTTTTCGCCTGTGGTTGTCTATAAGGGTTCCACGTAACAGTTCTAGTTCTTCTCGATGCCTTGCAGGCTTAACTTTTTTATGTCGCTTTTGTTTAGCTACATTTTCGAGACTTGTTAGGGCTGCTTGATCGCTTTCATTTTTTTCATAGGTTCCTTCTAGTGATTCCTGTTGTTCGTCGGGATTAGTTATATATTTTAAAAGAAAAGCGTTGTCTTTGAGTAGCAACCTTGCATCGCGGCATATTTCTCTATATTTGGTATCGAATTCCCCCGTATAAGACGGTAAAGGGTTAGGGTTGAAGTCCAGTTCTTTTTGTGCAGGAAGCTCTATGGTTAGGCCTAATTCCTCTTGGAGTTCTTGTATTTCTTTTTCGATTCTGGATAGGCCAAGCTGGAAAGATTCTATTGTGGTTTGATTTTGTGCAATACGGCTGGCAACGGGGCACTTGTTACTTCCCCAAAACTTAAGACTTGCTGGAGCCCGTCTTTGCTCTCTGGTTGGCTTTAATACATTGAGTCTTTTGGTTAAGCCTATAATGAATTCAGGTGTGTTTTCTTCTTTACCGCTTAATTGAGAATTTAGCTTACGCAAGTTTGTAATTTTTTTTCGTGCTTCACCATATAGTGTAAAGCTTCTTGCATAGGATTTATATTTCGCGCGTGTTTTTTCTGATTTTCGTTTAAGTACAGCCGTTTTTCGTTCAAGATCATAAACAAAACCTTGTAAGCGTGTATGTTGATCAGTTAATCTTTGGAGGAGTCTTTTTTGATTTGTTTTGGTAGTGTCGTCGATACACAGCGCTTCAGAATCACAAAATTTGCTCTCTTCATACTTTTTATCGCGAGCTTGTTGTTTTTCCTGTGCCCTTTTTTTCTCTTGGGAGCGACGTTGACGTTTTGTTTTTCCTTTTTCATCACGTGAAACTAAATGCTTAAGGCGTGCTCTTTGGTCAGCTTTATTATCTATTCTTTTTTCTCGGGAAAGTTGTAATTCAGGTGCCGGATCAAAACTTGATAACTTTTCTGCAGAACTATATTCACTAGAGCTATATTCTGATTCTTCATCGGAAAATTCATTAAAGTCAAACTCTCCATTTCCTATAACAAAATCTTGTGGGCATGTCTGTGTCTGTTGATTAGTTAATTTTAGAAGTATTGTTTTGTCGGTGTTGTCTGTGCACAACGTTTTAGAACCATAAAAGCTGCTTTTTTCATGTTTTTCATCGCGAGCTTGTTGTTTTTCCTGTGTCCATTTTTTGCCTTGCTGGCGACGTAGAAGTTTTGCTTTGCCGTTTTTATCGCGTGAAACTAAATTCTTAAGCCGTGCTCTTTGGCCAACCCTTTTATCAACTCTTTCTTCTAAGGCAATTTGTAGCTCAAGTGCCGGATTAAAACTTGATAACTCTTTCTCTTCTTCAGAGCTATATCCATCGGAACTATATCCGTCAGAACTGTATCCATCGGAACTATATCCATCAGAGCTATATCCATCGGAACTGTATCCATCGGAACTGTATCTATCAAAATCACTAGCTGATTCCAAAGGAGTTACTGATTTATCGTCACGTATAAAAACAAATGATGATGAACTACTAGCGGTATCACTTTCACTATCGCTCAGGCCGGTTTCAGTTTGAGGCAAAAAGCCATTTGATCGACTGGCTAGGGTAAGTGGTTTCGGGCTGCGATGATCGGGGCCTTTTGTTTCGATTGTAGAAACTGCTATCGGTGATATATAAAAAGGAATTAATACAAGTAAAGTAAGTAGTTTATTCATAATGCTCAATTGTATCCTGATTTAGAAATTTATAATGAAATTGCGTTGTGTATTATAATAGTATTTTTATTGATTAATTCAATGAGTTTAGGCTATAGAGTTAATTGTGGGGAAAATTCTTGTTTGTAATACATGTATGGAATAGCGTTTGTTTTTTTGTGACTTGGATATCCATACTTTAATTTAAGCTGAAGCACGGATTAAAGTATGAAATATAGCAAGAGTTTCTTGAGAGGAAGTTGCTTAATTAGAGAGCATTATCTAAATTAATTAAGCGCTGATTCACCATGAGCAGCCACATAAAGCTCCTTGCGTTGAGCAATTGTTAATCCTAGTCTATCCCGTAGGTTTCGTAGTTGTGTATAAGTAGCACCATCTTCACCGCTGCTTCCTGAGCTAGAAATACTACTTCCTTCTGATGGGCAACTTCGTTCTTTTCGAGATCTTAGTTCTCTCATTTCTAGAACGATTCGTTGTTGTTCTTTTTTAAGCATTCTAATTTCGTTTTTTGAAGGCCCAGGCAAAGCTGCATGTCCACTAGTAGATATAAGGCATAAAGTTAATAAAAACTTTTTAATCATTTAGTTCCTTTTGTGATTGTTGAGATTGGATTGATAGCTGGTTGAGTTCTTCTTTGTGCGCATTATACAGAGTGATTTCGTTTTGTAGGATAGCACATTTATCTTGAGGTTTGCTATAGCTTAGTTCCATTTGTGTTAGATTTTCTTTGGGATGAAGCTTTGGTTTGTCGTTTTTACTTGCTTTTACAATGCCATTGGTTTCTTCTTCTAGATCTTGGTTGGATTTTCTGGCTTGATAATATTCAGTTCGGAGTTTTTCGTATTCTTCTTCAAGTAGATAAAGTTTAGTTCCAAGAATATCGTGTAAGTTTTTTTGTGTTCTCAATAGGTTTTCGTGTTCTTGCTCTAGCCTTATTAGTAACTTTTGATTTTTTCCTCTAAAGAGGCTAAAGTTTTCAGATTTTTTTTTTGCTTCTTCAATTTCATGTTCAAGGAGGGTGATATCAGTTGCTGCTTGAATAACTTTCTCATATGCATTTTTACACGCTACGACTTTTGGCAATGGTATTGCATATCCAGTGCTGGATATAAGGCAGTATAGGGGTAATAAAAATTTTTTAATTTTTTAACTCGTTTGTTAAAGGTTTTAAGACCCTTTTAGGTTTGGTTTTTTGAGAACGTTAGTTGGAACCCTTTGGCTTATGAGTTTTTTTCGATGGTTATTATATTCATTGATTTGTGTTAGCAAGGAGTCACATTCATTTTTAGCTTTTTTGTGGCTTTCGTTCATTTTTTTTAATTTTTTTTCCTCTATTGCTTCTCTGTCATATCTTTCGCATGCAGTTAAGGTTGTTTTTTTGTTATATGCTTCACATTCTGCAGTTGTTGCTTCTATTTTCTGTTCTAATGTTTGTTCATCGCGTTTGTGGTTAGCATATTCAATTCGGAGTTGTTCATATTCTTCTTCAAGTGAATGAATATCTTCATAAACGGGAAGATATTTCAGTAACTCGTTTAGTTTTTGTTTGTACCATTTAGATTTATTTGCTAGTTCGGATAATAAATCTGGGTCTTCATTGTTGCAGGTTTTATTGAAATCCAAATCGCTTAGGTTTTCCCTTATTTGAGCGATAGACTCACAGAGGTGGCGATAGGCTAGGACTTTATCTGTTTCTATTTCTACTGCATGCCCAGTAGTGAATATAAGACATAGAGTTAATAAAATTTTTTTAATCATTTGATTTAACCTTTCATTTTTATCAGTATTTTTTCTATGTAATATTTTTTTAATAAATAGGGCAAAGTTTTTGTATTAGATAGGGTTTTGGGGGGAAATAAAAATAGGTATTATTAGAAACAATGTCCTTACTTTCAAATAGAAGCCTCTTGAAAACAAATTTTCCATTCATTAATTTGTTCAGTAAGGTAGTTTTTGCGTCGCAGTAAAATTAAAAACTTTTTGTTTGGGCGTTCCTTAGTATTCGCTTTAAGTGAAGGGAGTTTTGGTTGCTTGCTTGGGGAGTATAGCAATTGATTTAACTTTTCTATTTCGCGTGAAGTTTGAGCATATTCAGTTCGTAATTTTTGGTATTCATCTTCTAATTGTTTTTTTCTCAAAAGGGCCTCACCTTCTTGTAAAAGGCTTGCAAGTTCTTTTTTTAAGGTTGCTGTTTCGTGGCTATAACTAAATAGTTTTTTTTCTTCGTGAGTTAATAATAACGGGCTACTTCTATTTGTTTTATGATGCAAAATAGCTTTTTTAGCTTCAGTTGTTTTTTTTTCAACAGTTCCAATTTTTATATTTAAGGCTTTTACTTTTTCTTGGTATATACGTCGCTGTAGTGCAAGGCTATCTGGCTGACCATTTATAGCCGCAAATGCTGTTAGTAATAATGTAGTAATATAAAGCATAAATGGCACTTTCTTAATGTTAGTTAAGAAAATACGCCCTAGTTTTTCTATAGCATTTGGTATAAAGGAAAATATAATATAAGGAGCTGTAGGCAGCATTAACAACAGAAGTATTTTGTAAAACACAAACATTCCTTATAAACGTGATTAAAAACAATTCATTCAATTATAATTAATATTTTACAGGGCGAGCTGTGTAATGTCTACAAGAAAATAAATTTCTCTATATTATGAGCTTAATAATGTAACAAAACATTAAAATGCCAAGGACATCCATAACGGTTGCAAGGAGTGGACCTGCAGAGAACGCGGGATCACTGCCAATACGTTTAAGGATAAGGGGGGCAAGACTTCCAAGGATGACAGAGGTGAGTACAATGGCTGCTGTGGTAAGTCCTATGACGAAACTACCTATAATACTATAGGTAGAAAAGAAAACCCGAATAAAGGCGGTTACGCCAAGAAGTGCGCCAAGCAGGAGTGCCATAATAAACTCGCGCTGTAAGAATCTAAATGCATTACCAAAATTGATTTCACCTGATGCAAGGCCTTGAATGACAACAGCTGAGGTTTGGCTACTAGTGTTACCACCAACACTGACAAGCATGGTAACAAAGACAAATAGCCAAACAGGGATGGTTGTTTCGTGGGCATGTAAGATAATTCCAGTGAATGATTCAAGAAGGAGTAAGACAACGAGGATGTATCCACGTTCAAACAAGAGCTTGAAAAATGGTGTTTCAAAATATGTATGCTTGATTGGTGACATTGCAGAGATACGATAGACATCCTCTGCGCTTTCTTCTTCCAAAATCTCAGCTAACGTTTCACTAGGAATGACACCTAGAAATTGGTCTTCCTTGCTGACAACCGGAACTGTGGTTAAGTGGTAGTGTAACATTTTTTGTGCCACAAGCTCTTGATCCTCGTGCGCGTGTGCTACATATTCGTTACGCTTTACAATCGTTGCAAGTTGGGTCTTGGGACTATGCATCACCAGGTCTTCAAGATTAATATGTCCAACCAATTTATTTTCATTGTCTGTTACATAGATAACATCATGTAATTCTTTTTTTGGCTGTAATTTTTGTAGAAGTATAATTGCCTTACTAATGGTAAGATCTTTAGAAAGGCTGATGACATTAATGTCCATAACACCACCAGCAGAGTCTGGTCCAAACTTCATAAGCGAAATGACCATCTCTCTATCTTTTTTGCGCATCAATTTAAAGCAGTGTGCAAGATCGTCCTTATCTACCAAATCAATAAGGTCGGTAAACTCATCAAGAGACATTGACTCAAGGATCTTTGCTTTGAGCTTGTCATCCACTTCTGAAAGGGTATAGGCTTTGTATGAGTCTGAAAGGTAGTGGAATGTATCTATTTGAAGTCGCTGTGGGAATGTTGCATACAGGAGTGTAAATCTTTCTTTACTGATATCGCTTAAAAATGCTGCAATATCCGCTGGGTGAAGACTGGCCAGTGCGCGCCAAAGTTCTTTGCCTAGCTCTGAATCCTGTTGTACTACTGAAGCAAAATGCTTATCAATCTGTTCAAATATCATTTCAGGATTCATCAATTTACCCCGTATTTATACATAAAAATCTGGTATACTTAACTTAAGTCTAATAAGATGATATGGAAGATGCAATACTTATAGGGGTTTATACGATGTCAGATGTCACATTCATGGAGCCAAATAGCTCTGTTAGCTTTACTATATCCGACGATGTTGTTGGTAAGAGAGTGGATACCTTTTTAGCAAATCAGCTTGAGGCTTACTCTCGTTCATACCTGCAAACCCTTATCAAAGCTGGCTGTGTAACTGTTAACGATAAAAAGGTAAAGTCATCATATCCTCTTGAGCTATCCGATAAGGTAGTTCTAACCTTCCCACCAGCACCTGATAAAAAAGAGCTGAAGAAGGTTGTTGATGATCTTGGTACATTCATTGTTGAAGAGCAACCAAACTTCCTTATTGTATTCAAGCCGGCAGGCCTTACCATGCATGCATCACATGCGCATGATACAACGGTCACACTCGTCGATTGGCTTTTAGCGCAGTTTGCCAACCTGGAATCAGTTGGCGATCACGAGCGACCTGGTATTGTTCATCGTTTGGACAAGTATACGTCCGGTCTTGTAGTAATTCCTCGCAATACCTATGCACATACCCAATTTTCAGATCTCTTTCAGGAGCGTAAGATTGAAAAGACCTATCTAGCGCTAGTTAGTGGCCATCCACGAAAGAGTGGTGTGATTGATCTTTCTATCGTGCCTCACTCTTCACATACAAGGATGACTGTTGTAAAGAGAGATGGCAAAGGCGGTAAACCTGCAGAGACAGCGTATGAAGTGCTTGAGTATTATGATGATGCTGCGCTAGTAGAGGTTAAGCCTAAAACAGGACGAACCCATCAGATACGTGTGCACTTTGCATCCTTGGGTCATCCACTTCTCGGTGACGTAGTTTATGGAAAAGAGTCTTCAGTCATTGATCGTCAGGCATTACATGCACAGTCATTATCCTTTGAATATGACGGTAAACAGTACAACTTTACCCAGGATGTACCAGCAGATTTTCAAAAAGCCCTGGATAAGTTAAGAAAGACTAAGATCGAGCTTTAAACCGCGATAAATTGGTTAAAAGGCTTTAAAATAAGTAAAAATACTCAGTTTTAAGCTCCTGAATATATCCATTCATAAGTAAAATAAACTTAGCCATCGAGAAATCGGTGGCTTTTTCCTTTAAAACCCTTGTTTTCTCAGGTTGCAATTAGCTATAATTAATTACAAATGGACAATATTTAACAATAGAAGAGGTTTGGTATGAAGAAGTTTATAGTTTTGATTGGTTTTTTGAGTTTGGTAGGTTCAGCTGTTGGGATGACTGAGGATATGTCATTGACTGAGGCTGTTCGTCAAGGAAAGTCTGACTTTTTTATTAGATCATTGATTGAGAGAGGCGCTGATGTTGGTACAGAACTAGGTGAAGCTGCGCGTAAGGGTGATTTGGATTTTGTAAAAGCACTAGTAATCGCAGGAGCCGATGTTAATGAGAAAAGTGAACACCTTGAGAGGACACCCTTGATGTGGGCTGCATGGGAAGGGAAGCTTCCAGTTGTTCAAGAATTGATACTTGCTGGAGCAGATAAAGATGCAAAAGATGAGCATGGTAGAACTGCATTAGTTATAGCTGCACAGGCTAATCAGCCAAACGTTGTAAGAGAATTGAGTTCTCGAGGGGCTGATGTCGATATTACAGATAAATTTGGGAACAAGGCATTGGATTATGGATGGGATAAGGAAGAGATCTACAAAGACCTTTATCCAAAGACAACAGGTGCTTGGAAACGCACGTACTCACAAAAAAGATATACGGGTCCAGCATTGGCTTTGGCTACTGGTGCAGCGGCTTATTTGGGGTATGAAAAAGGCCGTGGAAGTTTGGCAAGTTAATCATAACTAATTGTAGGTAAAGAATATTTAATAATGGAGAGGTTGATATGAAAAAGTTAATAGTTTTAGTTGGTTTGTTAAGTTTGGCGGGCTCAGCTGTTGGTATGGAAGATGGTAATATAGCATTGATAAGGGCTATTAATAGAAAAGAAGATTTAGTTCATGTTCGAGAATTGATTGAAAAAGGTGCGAATCTTAATGCAAAAACTGTTGCTGGTACCACAGTTTTACAACATGCAATAGAGAATGAACGTTTCGATATTGTAGGGGCATTGATTAACGCAGGTGTTTCTGTCAAAGAAGAATTATATAAACGTGCATCTGTTGGTGATGCAGATGTGGTAAGCGAATTGATTCGAGCAGATTATACTGGCAAAATTAATGATTCAGAATTAGAGAAAGTGTTAATTGAGGCAGTAAAGAAGGGCCATTTAAATGTTGTAGAGGCATTGACTTCTAAGCCTAATATTCCATTAGGGGAAGCGCTAATGTTTGCAGCAGCAGGCGGGTATTTAGATATTGTGAAAGCATTGATTAAAGCAAGAGCAAGGTTAGATGAAAAAGCTGATATTGGTATCACTGCTTTGGGGTTGGCAGCATATAATAATCATTTAGGGATTGTAATAGCATTGGTTGAAGCAGGTGCTGACGCAAATATTACAGATAATTCTGGAAACAAGGCATTGGATCATGGTTGGAATTATGAAAAGATTCGTAATGTGCTTTATCCAAGGACAACAGGTGCTTGGAGGCGAAGGTACTCACAAAAAAGATATACGGTTCCAGCGGCAATTGCTGCAGCGGCTTATTTGGGATATAAAAAGCCGTGGAAACCGGGTAAGTAAGCTTACTGATTGTAAGTAATAAAATAGAGGTTTATATGAAGAAGTTAATAGTTTTGATTGGCTTTTTAGGTTTGGCGGGTTCAGCTATTGGGATGGAAATGAGCAAAAGAGAAGAAATGCTTCATTCGGCTATTTCCAAATTGATTGACCAAGAAAAGGTGGATGATAGAAATAAATTTGTGAATAAAGGGTTCAGGAGGGCTGTTTTATTGGGGGACCTAGAGATGGTAAATGCTTTAATAAAATTTAAAGCGGATGTTAATTCAGCGGATGAGTATGGCTTCACACCATTAATGACAGCTGCAGCGAATAACCATTTAGAAATTGTTAACGAATTGATTGAAAAAGGTGCCGACGTAAATGCTACAGATAATTTAGGAAACAAGGCATTGGATTATGGATGGAATAATGAAGATATTCGTAATGTGCTGTATCCAAAGACAACGGGTGCTTGGAAGCGAAGGTATTCACAAAAAAGATATATGGTTCCAGCGGCAATTGCAGCTTCTAGTGCAGCGGCTTATTTGGGATATAAAAAGCCGTGGAAATATGGTAAGTAAGCTGTAGGTATTAAAGAATAGAGGTTGATATGAAGAGGTTAATAGTTTTAGTTGGATTTTTAAGTTTGATGGGTTCAGCTGTTGGGATGACAGAAGAAGAAAGTGAATATGCAATAGGACTATTGGACGATAGCGATGATTTAACTATTGTAAGAAAATTAGTAATCGAAAATAGGGTTAATGAAAAAGACGAGTATAATAGAACACCATTAATGTGGGCTGCTTGGGAAGCCGAGTTAGCTGCTCTTAAAGCTTTGATAAAGGATGGAGCAGATGTTAATGCAGTGGATAGCTTGGGCAGAACGCCATTGATACTTGCTGCTTTAGCTAAGCGTCCCGATATTGTAAAAGAATTGATTGAAAATAACGCCAACGCGGATGCTGTAGACAGTAGGGGCTATAAGGCATTGGATTATGGATGGAATAATAAAGAGTTCTACAAAATACTTTATCCAAAAACAACAGGTGCTTGGAGGCGAAGATATTCACAAAGAAGATATACGGTTCCAGCGGCAATTGCTGCAGCGGCTTATTTAGGATATAAAAAGCCATGGAGACCTGGTAAATAAGTTTACTGATTAACAATCAGCAAAAGCAGGTCCTAATAAAATTAGATAGTTGTGGCAGCACGATGGAAGGATACATACTGTAGACCTTTTTTAGTGCTGCTGAAACTTAATCTTCCAGCTTCGCCGGAGATATTCTAAAGTTTTTGTAATGGAATATGCCTTCAGGATGAGCGTCTACGCCTTGTGGTGTTTCATCGATGCTAATAGCGTATGCAACTTCAAACTCGTCAGGCTTTATATAGAATGGGCCAAAGCCTTTAAGATCTAAGTTTGGTGTACGAGATTTGTTTTCCTCAGAGAAAATTATTTCTTCCATTTTGATTGGGAAGAATTTATCTTTATCGTCAGTTTTAATTTCACCATTGATGTTTGCATCTGCATATCGAATATAGAACGATCCTCGTGATGTTGTTTCTATCATATAGCCAGTCTTTCCTGGAGATACTTGAAAATATTCGCCAAATCGTGGACTTGCAAGGTTGCCCTTTTCATCTAGAAATGAAAATACAAGTCGTGGAAGAATAGAGAACTGTCCTTCAACTCGTTCCGGCACTAACTTTGGATCAACATCAAGCGTGAAATAGAATCGATAAAGATAATCTTCTAGTGGCATTGCTGCTCTTGCAGCTTCTTTATCTTCAGCCTTAGGTTTTTTAACGACAGCCTGGGCTGCTTTTTTAACCTGAACAACTTTTTTAATCTTTTCAGGTGCGGCAACCTTTTTTACTTTAGCATCCATTGGCTGCGCTTTAGTTGTGGTGCCTTTAGTCTTGTTTCGCTCAGCAATTTCTTCAAGCTGTTCTTTGATCTTACTCATTTTAGTTTCAGTCATCTTTGATTCAGTACTAAAGAAGCTTAATAAAACTATTAACAAATACCATTTTTTAACTTGCATGGCGTTCTTTCTCTTTTATATTCAAATTTATAAATTAACTATAGCATATCTGGAAATGGAACTGAAAGAAAGAGCTTAGAATTTCCAGCGCATTTCTATTTCACCACCAAGATCTCCAAGCTCATTCTTAATAATACGAGCATGGACATCATCCGTTAAAGCGTAATCAATTTCAAATGCCGTATCCTCGGTAATGGTAAAACTTCTTTCAATCCTTGCATGTAATCGATCACTGGCTTTGATTTCTAATGCTGTTCTAAAGCCATCACGACCAGTCTGGTCTGTAAATATTGGGATAAGGCGGATATGGCGTAGTGGTTTTAATATGGTTTGAGAGAACCGCTTTGAGGCTAGTTTTTGCGATGTTTTATTACCAGTGATGAATGTTTTTATATACGGAGCAAGGAGCGTTGGCATCAGAATGCTCCATGATATATCTTCCGAGCCACTCATCAGTAAGGAGCCAATCTGCTCATCAGTGAGCGTTGGTGTTGATTCAAGGTTGATCGTTGGATCTTGAGTAGAACCGGTGACGTATAGTGTAATTTTGTAATCCTTGATCGTATTTTTTGCAATAATTTCTATGAGTGGGTTATACGGTTGCTCTGGTAAGAAGTGGATACTTCCTTGTCGGATGTTAAGTTTTTTGTACGGGAATGCAATCCAGCCACCTTGCAGATCAATAGAGCCAGATATATTTGGGTTAATAGAACTGTTTTTTATCGTTAAGTCTACGAGTGCCTTTGTTGAAAGAAGGTCGGTTTGAATTGTGATTGGTTCTTTACTTTGTAATGTAACATCAAGCATGAGAGGTGACTCTATTTGTGTGGACTGATGAAATAGGTGTGACACTTCCTTACGTAAACGTCCTGACAGGATGTTGTTGTTGAGTAATGCTTGGTCTATAGACATTGTTCCAGATAAGCTAGGTGGTTCTTTGCCATTACTTGATAAGATAATGTTTCCAGAGAATATACCGGCCATTTTTTGCCATCCAACAAACAATCCGTTGATAGTCAGTGGTAGTGAAGATGATAGGGGCCATAAAGAATCTTTATAGGAAATGTAACCGTTTTTAATGGATATAGTTCCCTTGTGTAGCTTGCATGCTCCGGTTGGGATAGTGACGTAACTTTTATTAAAATCGATATTAACGTCCGCACTTATTTGTGATATTAAGTTTGCGGTATGACCTAAGAATATAGAACCTTTATTAAGGCAAAGGTTGCCTGTTACGATTCCTTTATTAAGCTTTCCTGTATATGTAAACCTACCATCACCAGAGAATATTGATTGAAGTTCTTCCGGGAGGAAGCTATGTAAAATTGAATAATCTATAGCGCTGTTTACCTTCTTGTCATGCGTTGTTATCTTGGCAACTTCTTGCTTTGATTCTTGGTTGGTAACTTTAATATGATCAATAGAAAATTGGGATAAGGTTGTATGGGCATCGATGACATAGCTACCAATATTTCCATTCATTAAACAATCATTGGCGGAGCAAGAGAATGAACCGCACACTTGTGATTTAGATTTGGTTATAGCGTGTTGAGTTGGTGCTGCAATACTTCCACTTAAGCCATCCTTGGCTGAGAAGTTGCCATACACTAATAGTTGGTTTGGCAATATGTTCCAATTACATTTACTAACAGTTCTGATATTACATAGCTGGAATGCTCCATGATCCTCATTGGTTTCAAACTTCCAGGATCCATGAACAAGCTTGTCTTGCTCGTTGTTGTAAAGGTTGATCGAGCCAATATTGGTCTTGGGTGTTGCAGTAAAATCTACGATCATTTTATCAAGTAATCGAATGTTACCGAATGAAAGATTATCAAGCTTGTACTGTCCTGTGTAATCGATAGAGTCACCGCTTAGTGTCGCATGTGCTTGTACGGTTCCATCACCTTCTATAGAAAATGGTAGATGGAATGGTAGCGCTGTTTCCAAAAGCTTTGGTGCAAGCGTGCCGCAAATATCAGCACTTGTAGTGGTATCATTAAGCTCGACAAGGCCATGGAGATCAAACTTATTTTTTCTATCCTTAAGTGTATACGTTCCTCTGTTGTTGTGTATCTTTGCCGTTACATTTATTTTATTTTTTTTATTGAGTAATAACGGAGTAGAGTATTGTCCTGTAACTTCCGCCGACATTGGTCCATTGTCCAAGTATTTCGCATAAACGAGCATGTGGCCGTTGTGGCAAATATGTTTATGGTGGAAAAAGAATTCACAGTTGTAGAGTGATGCAACAGACTTGATACCGCCAATTTCTTTAGTCGTAAAGCTACTCCACTTAAAGCTACTAATATCGCTTAGGTCAAGGTTGTTGACGATCATACGTCCTTCATTAATCTTGAGAGACCTACAGTCAAAAGGGATTGTCATTTCTCCTTGTGAAAAAAGTAGAACTAAGGGTTTTTTAATATAGAGAGCGTTATCAACAATTTGGGAGGAGGTATCAACGGAGCGCGCATGTATATCACCATTGATCATTCTTTTAAATAGAAAGTTGAGCCACGAAAAAGTAACGGTTACATAATTACCTTTGATCGACCACTCTCCTGGTGTATGAGAATTAAGTAAAATTTCTTTAATATATGCTCGTGGAAAAACGATAGAAAAGTTATCCAGCTTAACATGCCCCTGACCCTGGACCAAGTCCTCTAGAATAACTGTCATATTGCGTTCAAGGTATTGTCGTACAGTCTCAGACCGTTCAATAAAGAAAATAGGTATGTAGGCAAGGGCCAGCATAAAGGGGCCCAAGATTAAAGATAACCGTACCTTCTTATTCAAACTAACTTCCACATTCTATTAAAATAATACTTTCTGACAAATGACACCTGACTTACGCCTATACAAAGAGCATACATCAAGTTGGACTTTAAGCCTATCATATAGGCAGAACCAGGGTCTATATGCCCGTCAGGATGACAAACTATCTGAGATCTTTGAAAACTACATGAGCTATGTATTGGCACTGTAGGACTGCTTGGCGGCCCCTTCGCTCCTGGCAGGTGTCCAAACTGGATAGCATGATGTAGAAAGTGTGACTTTCCAAGCCAGTGGTAGCTGTGGTTTGAAGTATTAATTGTGAGGACCTGTTTCGTATTGGATACTAAGGCCCTGTGCTGAGTTTCTAAGGTGGCAGTGTACAGTGAGTTAAGCTCGCTGAGCATTATCATCCTATCATTCCATATAAGGCGTGGAAGGGTGATTGTTACGATGAGTACGATAATACATAGAACGATAGTCAGTTCAATCAGGGAAAACCCGTGATTACTTCTTTTCACTTTCGTCATCAGAATCAGTTATTGGATTATCGGATTCTGTCATAGCATTATCAGCTGCTGCAACAGAGAGTACTTCATCAATACTTGTTAAACCTTCCTTGATCTTCTCTATACCGTCTTGGATAAGGAGTGTCATACCTTGTTTTTCAGCGGCTTCTTGAATGAGCTGTGTATCAGCACGGTCCATGGTAAGAGCAGCAACCTCAGGTGTCATGCCCATGACCTCAAAGATAGCAATACGACCTTTGTAGCCAGTGCTTCCACAGTCTGGACAGCCAACAGGCTTATAGAAAGTGATTGCATCAGCTTCAGCTTGAGTGATCCCAAGGCTCTTGATAAGGTCCTCGGCTGGTTTGTACTGTTCTTTGCACTTATCACATAGCTTACGCACCAAGCGCTGTGCAATAACACATGAAACGGTTGAAGCGATAAGGAATGGTTCAATGCCCATGTCTGTAAGTCGAGTAATAGAGCCTGGAGCACTGTTGGTGTGAAGAGTACTGAGTACTAAGTGACCGGTCAGTGATGCCTGGATAGCAATCTGTGCAGTTTCAAAGTCACGAGTTTCACCGATCATGATAATATCGGGATCTTGACGCAATATTGAACGAAGTGCCGCAGCAAATGTTAATCCAACCTTAGCATTGACCTGTACCTGGCTAATACCAGCAATCTGATACTCAACAGGATCTTCAACGGTGATAAGGTTAACCTCTGGACGGTTTAACTTACTCAGGATGGAGTATAGTGTAGAGGTTTTACCAGAACCAGTTGGACCGGTTAGGAGGATAATTCCGTTTGGTCGTTCAATGCTGGCAAGGATTATCTTATAGTCATGCTCACTAAAGCCAAGCTTTTGTAAGTCACCAAATGTTTTGGACTTATCGAGTAAACGCATCACAATCCGCTCACCAAACGTTGTCGGCAGTACGGATACACGAATATCGATAGTCTTGTCTGCTACCTTAATCTGAATCCGGCCATCCTGTGGCATTCTTTTTTCAGCAATATTAAGGTTCGACATAATTTTTATACGTGAGATTAAAGCACTTTGTACACGTTTTGGTGGTGTAAATGCAACATGCATAACGCCGTCGATACGGTATCTTACATGGATCTCTTTTTCATACGGCTCGATATGGATATCTGATGCTTCGCGCTTTACTGCTTGCAAAAGAATATGGTTAACGAGCTTGATGATTGGGGCTTCTTCTCCCATTCCAAGGATATCCGTCTCTTCCATCTCGCCAAATTCAAGCGTTGTTTCTTCAGATTGTTCTTCTTCGGCAAGGTCAGCCATCATTTCCTTGGTACCTTCAACCGGATAGAACCTGTTAACACCGTCGTTGATGACCTTTTCTGTTGATATGGCAAGTTGTGTCTTCTCCTCGAGCATCATATTGACTTCATCAATGGCCTGATAGTTGAGAGGGTCAGAAGTCAGAAGATAGACCTTCCCGTCCTTCTTGATGGGAGCGATACCATTAGCTCGTAGAAAATTGAATGGGATCTTGCTCATGAGCTTAGCATCGGCATTTTGCTCTGTAATAGTGTCTATATAGGGCAGATGAAGCTGCTCTGCGACAGCCTGGGCCAATACCTCTGGAGTAACCAAGTTTTCCCTGGATAAGTACTCTTCGAGAGGCTGATTGAGCTCCTGAGCTTTCTGGGTATAAGTATCCATTTGCTCTGGAGTTAGCGCTTTCTGCTCAATAAGAATGTCACCTAATGACTTTAACATATCTATCAGATCCCTTTATGATAGCTCTTTTTGGACGTTTCACAACCAACCTAGCAAACTTCTCAAATTAAAGGAAGTAAAGGAGGGCCTCTTGCTGCAATTATAGCTATCTGTTATGCTGTAAAAGATAGGAATTTCCCTTTCAAAAGCTAAAAAATAGATAGATTGTAAGGAGTGGCTTCATGGCTAAACGTCAGCCGCATTATATGCTCATATTGTTACCAATTTTTTGTACTCTTTTATTACCTCAGTGTGCAAAAAAGGGTGAGTCTGATGGTAAAAAGCGGGCAAAAATAACTCGTAGACGCTCTCGTAATACGCCAAAACCTCGTGAAGTTACACGTGGTCTTGCGACATTTAAAGAAGCTGCTGCTGAAGATAAGCGCTATCGCTCAGATGAGTATGATACTAAGGGTCCAGCCTGGTATCGTGGCATGAGCTTTGCTGAATTAAAAAAGAAATGTATTGAGTATGAAAACATGGGTCGTTGGGACCTTGTTGTTAAGTACCTAGATCGTCTTATAAAACTTTCTAATGACCAGCGTGATATTTGTAAAATGCGCCTTGAGATGGCTGATGCTATGTATAAATGGGGCGAGTACGAACGTGCATCACGTGTTTATACAACATTTGCAGAACTTTATCCAGGTAGTGAGCAATCTGAGTATGCATCATACAAAGCTATCTTATGTCACAGCAAGTTAATTCTTGCTCCAGATCGTGATACATCTGCTGCACGTGCAGCTGTTCGTGATGGACAAGACTTCCTTAAGCGTAAGGCTGAAGGTAATATAGCATACAACAAAGAGGTTGCAGAACTTATTGAACAAGCGCACAAGACCTTGTACATGAGTGAGATGCTTACTTTTTACTTCTATCTTAATAGTGGTAGCTACCTGTCTGCTCAGGGTCGTCTTGAGTATATTAAGAAAGAGTTTGCTGATATACTTCCAGAGTTTGCTCCAGAGATTATCGTTCTAGAGTTCGAGCTTGCCGCTGCTATCAATGACAAGGAGCTTATACAGAAAAAGAAGCAAGAACTTAAAACGAAGTACCCAAAGTACAAGTCTAAAGAGATTGAGAAAGAAGAAAAACGTAACAAGACTGATTACGTAAAAAAGTTCTAACTTAAACTATCTTTTATATTAAAGAATTTTAAAAGCCTGTTTCATATGCGTATGAAATAGGCTTTTTTGTTGTTAACCCTAAAGCTATACAATTGCTTGTTGTTAGACAACCCCTTCAGTTATAGGTATCTTAAATATAAATTAAACATTGTTAATTAAACATCTTGAGCGAGATATCTGTGATTAAAAAACTTATATTTATATTGTTATTAAGTAATGGTGTATTGGCGGACTATAAAGATAATGAATTGGTTCGAGATTGCCGTAGAATGCTCCAAGAAGGAGAGAGAGAAAGAGAAGAAGAGGGTGTTTGGCCGGGAATCATGGATCCAGATAGTTTACATGAACTTCCTCGTGTCGTTAAAAGCGATATTCGAAGATTGGATATGCATGGGGTGTTGCGTGCTGCATCAGATCAAAACTGGTCTTCACTTTCAGCTAAAGATTTAGAGGATGCTCTTGAAGGATCGGTTCCTAGTGTGTTTCAATTGCCAGCAGCCGAGGTTGTTCTTCAGAGCAGTGAAGAAATAGCGAATAGCCATACTTTAAATTTATTGTCTTCTTGTTCAGAATTATCTTTCTTGAGTGGTGTTTCTTGGGCTAGTAGAGCAGTATGTATTGGATCAGGCCTTTATACTAGTAGGCAACGTTCCAAAATGAAATTAGCATTGTTTGCTATAAGGCGATATCATCAAGAGGGTAATTTTGGTTTACCTGAAAGCTTAGAGGATGATTTGATTTGGTATGAATGCCGATCTGAATTTCTTACAAGATTACGAAAAAACCCTTTTGCTGAGCTAGGAAAAGTTTTTACGGATAAAGAAGCTTTAGAACAAATGGTAGATGATGGTTACATTTATTAAATAATAAGGAGAGAGGGTGAATAATTTTATGGTCCGTAATATTATCGGACTTATTGGTGGGGTAATATTTTTTTCAGTTTATTTTTATGCTCCAGCGATTTATTTTTCATTCTTATTATCTCTTGTGGCAGGGCTAGTAGTTCTTTTTGAATGGAAGAATATTTTTCATCCAGCTTCTATTTGGTTTTGGCTTATACTTCCTATCTATCCAGTTTTACCATTTATATTTCTTATCCTTTTAAACCAATCTCCTGAGTATAGAATTTTATTATTACTCATATTCATTATCGGCTTTATTTTCGATATTGGTTCCTATTATATTGGCAAATTGTTTGGCAGGCATAAGTTATGCCCAGCCACAAGTCCCGGTAAGACCTGGGAAGGGTTTGTTGGTGGTTGTATGTTTGCAAGTGTGGCCATGCTTTGTTTTTATTCTTGGCAGGGATTGACAGGTGCACTCATACCATTATTCTTACTAACATTCCTTTTATCAGTAATATTTCTCTTAGGGGATTTGTTTGAGTCTATGCTAAAGCGGCGTGCGAACATAAAAGATTCTGGTGTGTTAATGCCAGGTCATGGTGGTTTTCTAGACCGCTTTGATGCAGTCTTGTTTGCAGGTTACTTTGTATATTTGTTTAGAGATTACTTACTACAGTTATTACATTAATTACAGAAAACAACTTATGAAAAAAACATTACTTCTCGGTATTGCGCTAGTGGGATTCAGTTTTACATCTGCAGGAATAAAGACAACTACTCGTGATGGATCTGGGTATAAGACGAGTTTAGAAAGAGCATTGGCTATAAATAAAAATGGCGGCGCAAGAGGAATTAAAAGCAAGCAACAAATAGAGCGAAAAAAACCTATTATTCAAAAGGGACTACAAGGACTAGAAGGAGGGATTGGTAGTGCTAGTGTCGCTATGTTTGCTAATGCTTTAGAAAAAATTCCTGGGGAAGACAGAGAATCTGTCTTACGAAGTGAAAATTACTTTCTAACAGAGTCTGTAAGTAAAAAAATTAGGGTATTGCAAAGTCTTATTGATCAAGAAAGAAATGCTGGAAATTGTGGCTCATGGATAAATATTACTCGTTTAGAACAAGAGTTAGTTAACGCTGGATCTTTAAGCTTATTTTTAAAGCGATTTGATCAGGACTTTGCTAAGCAATTGGCTAATGCTGAAGCTGTAAGGGCTTTGTTAGATATGGTTGATAAACGTAAAATAACTTTATAATTCTTCTTGATACAATTAGACAAGCATTGTGAAAGATTTGTATGTTTAGATTGTATTAGAAATTTCTGCAAATATATAGTATCATTAGTGCCTAGAAAATTTAACTTTTTCTAAATTGATAATAAGTATTTTTCATTCAAATTTAAATAGGGTATTTATGTATAAAAAATTTTTTGTATTACCTTTGATCCTTGTATCTTCCATTTTACCAGGTAACACAGATAGATTGTCGCAAAAAAGACCTACAGGTTCTGAGTTTGGAGTAGAAAGCCTTCAAAAAATTAGAAAAACTAGTAATGGAGAAGTGGATCAATTAACTTTATACTCTTGGGAAATGAAAAAGGAAAAGAAGAGAAGAGAAGAAGAAAATGCTGAATGGGATCAGCTTCAAGCTGAAGCGGAAGATCGTTTAGATCGAAAAGCTGCAAAAAAAGAAAAATCCTTGCTAGATAATCGTAAAGAACGAAGTTTTAGGCGATAAAAATAATTTAATAAGGTAAAAGTATATTAGCTTTTACCTTATTAAATCGTAACATTAAAAAAATTAAACCTCCTAGATGACGAGATGAAATTTTAAGTTATACGGTATTTAGGGTTCTACTAAGTAAAAAGGTTTGATTCAAATGAAAAATATTTTCACTTGAATCAAACCCGTTTTTTGTGGTATAGTGAATTTATAATCAAATTAAATTATTCGTATTGTACAATTCCACTGGAGGTTTCTATGAAGTTTTCTTTCAATTCCTTATTTATCTTTGCGTTCTTTTTTATACCTCAAATTAGTTTTTGTGATGGTGTTCCTGAAGCATTATACGTGGTACATAAGCTTCCAAAGGGGTTTGCTCAAGAGCTAAAAAGAGCCGCTTTAGATATGCAAAGAAAACATTTAGGTAGTGGATCAAGCTCTAGTAGTGAATCTAGTAGCGAAGGTGAGCGCTTGAGTCCTAAGTTACGAAATGTAGAATTTAAGCTAGAAGGTAAAAATAGTACACTATTAGAAAAAGAGTTTTTCAAAGAAAAAGATTTACGAGAATTTCAATCTCCGGACAGTTTTGAAGGCCTTTTTCCAAAAGGGAGCCCTAAAAGCAATATAGTTAGGCGGCCGAGCCTACATGAACTTATTTTAAGGAATCAGTTTGATAAATTAAGTTCAGAAGAATCATAATTTATAATTAAGCTTTTTTTATATATTGGGCCAGCTTTGTCTGGTCCATTTTTTCTTCTGAGCTAGTTACCATGTTCTTAACCGTCGCTGTACGATTTTCTTGTTCTTCAGACCCAATCAATATCGCGTAGGTAGCACCCATCTTATTGGCTTTACGCATCATGCTCTTAACAGAGCCTTCAAATAAAACATCACACGCTAGTTGCTGAGAATGTAGGTCTTGCGCAATTAACAATGCTAGGGTTTGTTGTTCTGCAGAAAGTGGAATGATAATAGTTAGAGCTGCCGGTTGTGGTAGTGCCAACGTATCCTTAAGTGGTTCTAGAACCATCATTAAACGTTCAATTCCAATTGATGCACCGATTGATGGTTGATCTTGTTTGCCACCAATCGCTTTAACAAGATTGTTATAACGACCACCACCACAGAATGTGTTTTGTGAGCCGAGGTTGGGACTAACGAACTCGAATACTGTCTTACTATAATAATCAAGGCCACGGACCAATTTTGGGTCCACAGTGTATGATACAGACAGTAGATCAAGCTGTTCTTGTAGCTGTTTCCACTCTTCAGCAGATTCTGTTAAGTTATCAACAATTTTTGGAGCATCCTTGTAAAGGGACTGACATGTTTCATTCTTACAATCAAAGACACGCAGAATATTACTTTCCTTACGAACAACACATGTCTTGCATGCTTTATCGATAACGGTATCAAGATATTTATTCAATACTACAACATACGTACGACGCTCTTCAGGTTTTCCTAAGAAGTTGATCATTAATGCATATTCGCTGATGCCAAAGCTGTCAGAGAATAAAGAATCAAGCATTTTTACACATAATGCATCCTCAGAGATAGCATTGGAACCAATAACTTCTAGGTTGAACTGGTGGAACTGTCTAAAGCGACCTTTCTGTGGACGTTCGTGACGGAACATAGCGCCCCAGGAAAAGACTTTCCATGGAGTCTGTTGGATCTTATTTTCAATGAATGCGCGGATAGTAGATGCCGTTGCTTCTGGACGTAAGCAAATGTTATCGCCATTAGGACCTGTATCAACAGTGTACATTTCTTTTGATACAACATCAGTTTCTGTACCTAGTGAGCGTTTAAAAAGCTCTGTTGGTTCCAAGATTGGTGTTGCGATTTGAGAGAAATTGTACTGCTCACATTGTTTGCGAGCTTTGTCGATAATGAAGTTAAATAACTGAAGATCGATAAAATCTTGTGTGCCTTTAATCTTGTTCATGTTTTCTATTCGTCCTCTTGTTCGGCAAGTGCCGGATCTATATCTACTTGTGCATCGGTGCCCATTGGCCCGTTTGGAAGTCCGCGTATAAATTGGTGTACGTATGGATTATCACATTCCCAAATGTCTTTCGCTTCACCAAAATAGCGAATCTTTCCTGCATTAAGGAGCGCAACATAATCTGCGTACTTAAAAATTTCAACATCGTGAGATACGACTACGGATGTTATTTTGAATTTTTTTTGCATGTCTGCCATAAGCTCGTGAACAATGCGCGAAGTTATAGGATCTAAACCAGTTGTTGGTTCATCGTATAAAATAATTTCTGGATTACGAACCAAGGTTCGCGCTAAACCAACACGCTTTTTCATACCACCTGATAGCTCGTTAGGATATTTGTATAAAATTTCTTGTTTCAAGTTAACGAGTGCTATTTTTTCTTGTACAATCTTGACGATCTCTTCCATTGGCATGTCGTTATTTTCAAGAAGTGTAAGGCCAATATTCTCTAATACATTGAGAGAATCCAATAGCGCTGCAAACTGGAAGACGTAACCAAATTTTTCATACATCTTGCGCAGTCCAGCTTCATCAAGCTCGGTGATGTTTACACCATCAACAATAACTTTACCGGAAGTTGGCTTTATAAGACCGATGATCTGTTTAAGAAGAACAGACTTACCTTCACCAGACCGTCCAATGATGACAGTCATTTTATTTTTAGGGATTTTTAGATCAACACCGTTGCTTATCCATCGATCGCCAAATTTTTTACGTAAATTAATAATTTCTATCATGTTTTCCCTAACCCAAAGGACCAAATAGAACGACAGCAAGGAAGTAGTTAGCAATGACGATTAAAATAGAACTGAGCACAACACTTTGCGTTGTAGACATTCCTACGCCACGAGCACCACCACTTGTTGTATAGCCTTTGTAACAACCAACAGTAGCCATAATTAAACCAAAGATGCTTCCTTTTATCATACCCCCAACAACATCATACACTTCGACCATCTCTTTGATGCCTGAAGTGTATTGTTCTGTGGTTAACCCAAGAACTTTAATGGATACAACATATCCACCAAGGATTCCAAACAAAATAGAAAAGAGTGTTAGGAACGGTAGAATAATTGTTGCTGCTAAAACACGAGGGATAATAAGATACTGGAAAACATTAATACTTAAAGTCTTTAATGCATCAATTTGTTCTGTAATTTCCATGGTTCCTAATTCCGCTGTTATAGCAGAACCAGCACGAGCTGTTACCATGAACCCAGTAAGAACCGGACCAATCTCGCGAGCCATACTTAGAGCAACAACAGGCCCCAAGAATTCTTCGCCACCAAACTGTTTAAAGCCTTTATAACTTTGTACTGCAAGTACAGCACCGGCAAATATACCAGTAATAACCGTAATGATTAACGAGTTAACTCCAATCCTATCCATTTGTTCAAACAGTTTTGTAACTCGAAGTTTTGTGGACGTGAGAGTCCGAACTGTTTGTACAAAAAACAGAATAAATGTGCCAATAGAGCCACAAAGATTAAGACTTGTCTGACCAATACAATTGATAATTTGAATTATCAAAAGAGCTCCTTTAGTTTAGGTCCTATTTGCCTTGAACTGGTTGCTGTGAAACTGGTGCATGATAGTTTGAAAATGTTGATACGTGATGTGTTCGATAATATGCCAAACCAAATGAACCAAACATGACAGTTATACCCAAAATCCAAGTAGCTTTTTGGAAGATGTCCTGACCACCAGAACCACCAAAAAGTTGTTGTTGACTGTCACCCATAGCACCAAGTCCCATACTACCCTTCCCTTTTTGAAGTAGTACAAGAAGTACAATTAATACTGAGCAAAACACAAAAAGTGTAGCAAGTAAACCATATAACATTTTATTTCTCCATACGCATTTAAGATAACTATATTTCTATGTATTATACTATTTTTTCTAACTCTTGGATATCCGTACTTGCTTTTCCTATCAAAAAACCATCCAAGTTCTCAATTTTCTTTAAATCACCACTCGTTTTACTGGTAATACTGCCTCCATATACCATATGTATATCAGTCGATCCAAAGCAGCTTTTGATGGTGTTGAGCTCTTTAAAAATCTGTTTAGAGGTTGGTAACTCTCCTGTTCCAATAGCCCAGGTTGGTTCATAGGCAATGATAGGCTTAATACTATCCATATCGAGCTTCAAAATCGGCTCAAGCTGCCGCTTGATTGCCAACTCAGTTTGTTGGGCATTTCGCTCTTCCTGGGTTTCTCCAACGCAAATAATAGGTGTAATTCCTTGAGATATAAGAACCTTAGCCTTATCAGCGATAACCGTATCACTTTGATGGTCTCGTTGCTCGCTATGTCCAATGATGCAGTAACTACAACCAAGCTCTTTTATCGAGCCAGCAGACACTTGACCCGTGTATGCACCAGTTAATTCTGGAGCACAATCTTGAGCACCAAGCTTAACATTTGTACTGTTGAGATAGTCTTTTGTTGTAGCAAGATCAGTAAATGAGGGACATAAAATGATGCTGTTTTTTGCGCTTAATGATGCAAGCTGAGCTTTATTATCAGTCAGCCATGCGCTTGCTTGTGTGTGCGTAAAATACGCTTTCCAGTTAGCTATATATAAAAATTCTTTTGCCATCGTTACCTTCTTTTTATTTGTTTTAGTCTAGGCAGGCTTTGACAAAGTTTCAACAAGAAGTTATAGTTATTCAAATTTAAACAGAAAGGTATAATCATGAAATTTTTATACAACCTCTTATTACCCATTCCTTCTTGCTAATACAGTTCCTTACCTTAAAAAGGCAAAAAAGTACGTTCGTACTCATTCTCATAAAGTAGCTTTTGTTTGTAAACATCCATCACTTCCCATTCTTTGCTACATGCTTACTTAAGCAAACGGTTGTAAAAAAGTTATGCAAGGACCATGAGCACGTTGCTCAAGTATTACTCTTTACAGTTTGGTCATGGGAGAAGTATTGGCAATCGCAAGAGGTTGTTAAGCACTTTAATAAACCACAGAAACTCTTTTTAGATTTCTTTTTGGAAGCTGCAACCATGCAGGCTGCACAGAACTTTAGAAGTTGGGCGTTTGAACATAAAAAGGTTTATTACTTAACAAATAAAACTAATGTCTATTACCAGCACAAGAAGTCTTAGTATCCATACCTACCAGGTTCTCGCTCAAGGAATAATTTTATTGCCCTACGATCGGAAGTCCCTACTACGATTGCGGGGTTTTCCTCTTCAACCTCGGCAGGCTCGTCTGGCAGAGTTCCAATTAATTTAGCAAGCCTTTCTAGTTTTTCTTGAGATATTGGAGTGTGTTTTGTTAGTGGACCTACTTTACAGCAACGTTCACTACCAGGAATATAAAAAAAATTACCACTTCTTACATTGGCGGTAGCCATATCGTACTCTGTAAGGCCGTCAACCATTCCATGCTCTCGAAAGGGGGTATACCCACGATTGTCAAAAACATAAATCTTTACACTATTAAGTCGATCTTCTTTGTTTTCAGCCGCATCCAAAAGTCTTTTAGCTGCTGCTTCTTTGCGATTTACGATAACTTCATCTGGGCCATGAGAATAGATAAAGTTAACACTTAATAGTGTTGTAAGAATAAGAAGAGATTTCTTCATGTTTTTACCTTAGGGTTATTTAGTGAGATGCTTTTTCACTAATTCTTGTAGTAATTTAGGATTACCTTTGCCTTTGGTTGCCTTCATAGCCATGCCAACAAAGAATCCTAGAAGGCGATTTTTACCAGCTCTAAATTGTTCAACCTGTGCGGGATTAGCTTCGATAATATCGACAACAATCTTTTCAAGTTCATCAGAAGAACCGATTTGCTCAAGGCCTTTTTCTTTAACGATATCTGAAGGATTATCACCATTTTCAGCAACAGTTTCAAATACTTCACGGGCAGCCTTGCTGTTAATCTTGCCTGTTTCTAATAGCTCAATAATTAGGGCTAATTTTTTTGGTGTAACGTTAAAGTCTGCAAGTTCAAGCTTTTGCTCTTTAAGGTATCCAAGAACGTCGCGAAGGACCCAGTTGATAATTTGCTTACTCTTGAATAGTTTGATTGATTCTTCAAAATATTGTGCAATTTCTGGATTGTCAATTAAGATGTCCGCTTCATATTCAGAAAGGTCGTACTCACGAATTAAGCGATCAAACTTGTTGACTGGAAGTTCTGGCATACCACTAGCAATACGCTCAATCCATTCTGTGCCAACTTCAATAAGTGGCAAGTCAGGCTCTTGGAAGTAGCGGTAATCGGCCGCGTCTCCCTTAGAGCGCATAGGGAATGATTGCTTTTTACTCGTATCCCATAGGCGCGTTTGTTGTGTGACTTTTCCACCATCTTCAAGAGTTTCTATCTGGCGTTGTATTTCATACTCAGTTGCATCGCCGATGTACTTGAACGAGTTAATGTTTTTAAGTTCACAACGAGTTCCAAGCTTCTTTTCGCCTTTTTTGCGAACTGAGATATTTGTGTCAGCACGGAAAGCACCTTGTTCCATGTTGCCGGAACTGATTTTTAAGTACGTTACAATATTGTGCAACGCTTTTAGGTATGCTTTTGCTTCGTATGTGCTTGAAATGTCTGGGTAGGTAACAACTTCCAATAATGGCGTCCCGGCACGGTTAAGATCTACAAAGCTTTCATTGCTGTTGGCTGAGTGAATGTTCTTACCAGCATCTTCTTCAATGTGAATTCGCATTATACGAATTTTTTTAATTGATCCATCTTCAAGCTTGATAGGGACATATCCTTCAGTACAGATTGGATCAGTGTCTTGTGTAATTTGAAAACCTTTTGGAAGATCAGGATAGAAATAATGTTTTCTATCAAAATGTGAAAGGTGGTTAATGGAGCAGTTAGTTGCCAATCCGGCAAGTATTGCTCTGGTAGCAACTTCTTTGTTGAGTACAGGAAGTGAACCAGGATAACCAGCACATATTTGACAGATGTTTGTATTTGGTTGATCTGTAACCGTGTTTAAGCACGAACAGAAAATTTTACTTTTTGTTTGAAGCTGAACATGAACCTCGATACCAATCGTTGTTTCATAATCAGGATAATTATCTAAAATTGAAGGTGTTTTTGCCATAATGATCAACACAGTCGTTAAAATTTGTTTGTAATATTTACCATTAAGTATAACAAGGGTCGAAAAAACAGACAAATCTGTTATCTAAGACTCTAGCCTATACTCGTTTGGAGCTAATTTATTGTTTGCAGCAAGCGTAAGCGAGCAATTGTTACTTTTTTCTAAATCAAGAATGGAGTTGTACTCCGTGTGATTAAGAAAATCAAACAAGGTTGTATTGATGTAAAGAGTGTAAACGGATTTGTTTTGCTCTTCCAGATCAATTTTAACTTGTCGCAAGATGCCGTAACACTGGGTTCGAATAGACTTAACAACACCAAGGCCCTTACAGCAACTACATGTTTGAGTTAGTTGTTGTTGCAATGTCTTACCAGAGCGCTTACGAGTCATCTGAACAAGGCCAAACTCGGATACTTTTAATACCACGGATTGGAACTTGTCATACTCTTTAAGGCGTTGTTCGAGGTGTCGATATAGCTTTTGCCTGTTTGCATTGCTAGACATATCGATAAAGTCGATAACAATAAGTCCACCAATGTTTCTCAATCGTAGCTGACGAACAATTTCTTGTGCAGCTTCTAGATTGGTTTGCAGTATTGTATCTTCAAGGTTACTAGAACCAGTGAATTTTCCTGTATTAACATCGATAACTGTCATAGCTTCGGTTGTTTCAATAATGATGGATCCACCAGATTGTAGTTGAGTCTTTTTTTGTAAAGCCTCATAGATCTGTTTTTCAATTCCATACTTATCAAATAAGGCCGGAGGCTCAGAGTAAAACTTTATTTTATGGGTATACTCTGGAGCAATTTCTTTAACAAGCTCGTATATTTGATACTGAGTTTCTTTATTGTTAACAACTATGCTTTCTACGTCATCATCAAGATAGTCACGAACGACTTGAAGAGGCAATCCTACATCAGTATAAATTTTTGCTTTAGGTTCTGCCTTGGCATATTTTTGCAAAATTTTATTCCAAGTGTGAACCAAGAAATTAAGATCGCTAATGATCTCTTTATCACTTTTATTTTCAGATGAAGTTCTAATGATACAACCCATACCCTCAGGGAGGTTGTTGCGTAGAAGCTCTTTAAGGCGTTGGCGTTCATTTCGATCTTCAATCTTTTTTGAAATGCCAATGCGTGGAATGTTGGGCATTAAAACAATAAAGCGTCCCGGGATTGTAAAGCATGTTGTAAGCTTTGCACCTTTTTCGTACACGGGCTCTTTACTGACCTGTACAATGATAGGCTCACCCTCTTTAAGTATTTTAGCAATATCAGCAGGTCGTCTACGCACTGGTTTTTTTTCTTCTTCTGCATCATCATCAATAGCGATTGAGTCACCCATACGTGTTATAGCAAGTTCCCTATCAATTTCTGATATGTGTAAGAAGCCAGCTTTTTCCTTGCCAATATCAACAAACGCTGTTTGAATTCCAGGTAATACCTTTGTAATGACACCTTTAAAAAATGAGCGTTCTAACTGTTCTGTTGTTCGTGGCTCAAAATAGACATTTTGCAGCCGGTCGTTGTCCGTGATGGCTGCACGAGCCTGCCACGGATTTTCACTAATTAAGATTCTTTTCATTTATATATGTTTTCCTGTATTTTTTCTCTTTTTCTTTCTAAAAGTTGTTTTTCTTCATTATACCCGATATTCTATGCAATTGATACAGTACCCCCTTTTGGGGGCTTGACTTAAAGGAGTTAAAATGAACAATCGTTTTTATGTATATATGCTGCTATTACTTGGATTGGCTGGGTGTGGGAAGCAGAAGCGAGAAATTAGTCGTGGAACCGATCCTCAGTCTGCGGGTTCTGCTAAAATTAGTAAATATGATGATCAGATCGGAGCATTCGTCTTAGAAGATGATGCAGATTTTGATATTTTTGGTGATGATGCCACAGCTGAAACTAAACAGCTTCAAGCTGAAGCAGATCAGTTTGCTTGGCAAGAGCTTGAGGATTTTGACCAAGAAGATGGGCATGTTGTTCAGTTTGAATACGACAGTGAGGAAATACAGCCATCAGAGCGGCATAAGGTTAAAAAGAATGCCAAAGAAGCCAAACAGGCCATCTCTGCTGGAGCGACTGTACTTGTAGAAGGGCATTCATGCTTGATTTCTCATACAGAGGTATATAATACCGCATTGTCTCAACGTCGTGGAGAGAATGTAGCTCGAGAATACCAAAAGGCTGGAATCCCGCGTAAAAAGATGAAAGTTGTTGGTCGTGGTGCATCAAAGGCAATCTGCTTTGATGATGATAAACAAGCACAGTCCGTTAACAGGCGCGCAGAGACAAAGTTTGTGTATTCAGATATGGATCAGCCAGCTCGATAGCTTACTTTCCAATGCAGAATGTTTTGAAGATGGCATCCATACTATCTTTGGTAATTGTCTTTCCAGAAAGTTCACTGAGTTGTTCTAGCGATTCTTTTAGATGTAACGAGAGCAACTCATAATCAACGCTTTTTTCAATGCTTTTTTCAATCGCTATAAGTTGATTCTTTAGTGTTGATAAAAGGTTGAACTGCCTTTTGTTGAGTAAGAATGGCGACTCTAATGTTGCTGTCAGTAGTGCAATTTTTGCATCAATTGCTTCTTCTAACACATCGAGATTTACCTTGTTTTTACTTGATGTTGCAATCGGGTTGCTAAGCAACATTGATGACGCACTTGGAAGATCTGACTTGGTTGTTACTGGAATAATTTTTGGTTCATACTTTTGAAGCAATTGAGAATAGATATCAGTTTCTTGTTCAGACATTTTTTGAGTACTGTCTGCAACGAGGAGAACGATATCTGCTTTGTGTGCTTCTTGAAGTGCGCGATCGATTCCTTCTTGTTCGATCTTGTCATCAGAGCTTCTTAGCCCAGCGGTATCAACTAAGGTTACATAAAAGTTTTTACGATATACGCCAGCCTCAATTGAGTCACGCGTTGTTCCTGCAATATTGGTAACAATAGATCTATTTTTATTGAGTAGTGCATTGAAAAGAGATGACTTGCCAGCATTCACAGTTCCAATAAGTGCGATTCGTATTCCTTCACGAATCTGTTGCTGAATATCAAATGTTTTTTGCACTTCAATAATTTTTGTAGAAACTTGTTCTAATAGAGGCCGGATTTGTTTATCAAATTCCATTTCCTCATCAATAAATTCAAAGCTTGCTTCCGATAGAGCGATGCAATGTAATAGATTTTTTTCTATATCTTCAATCCAACGAGAGAACCCGCCATCAAGCTGCGCTAGCGATTGTTGTAGCATGTATTTATTTTGTGCATGAATCAATTCATTAACGGCTTCTGCTTGCACGATATCAATTTTATCGTTTAGTACTGCCCGCTTGGTAAACTCGCCCTCTTGAGCCAATCGAGCACCATGCGTGATAGCCTGTTCAATGATAGCTTCAATAATAAATGGATTGTTGTGGCAAGATATTTCAATTGTATCTTGCCCAGTGAAAGTTTTTGGTGCACGCATTAGAGTAATCATAACGTGATCGATTATTGTATCGTTCTTGCGTATTGTTGCGTAGTGTACGGTATGCGAATCAAGGTCCGATAGCCTTTTTTTTGATGCAAGAGATGTGAACTTATCAGCTATTTCAACTGCACTGTCACCAGAGAGTCGTATAATAGCTAATGCTCCCGCACCAGTCGGTGTAGACTGTGCAACAATTGTTTGCTCATCTTGAGCTATAAACTTAGACATAATAACCTCCCGGATGCCTATTGTTTATCTTGTGGCTTTTTAGGCCTGTGGTAATAACGACGTCGTGGCTTTTTAGCCTTAGCTTGTTCACCTTGACCCTCAGCAGATTGATCTTGACGTGGTTGTTCCGATTGTGGCCGTTGTTCAGAGCGTGGACGTTCTTGTCGTGGCTCCTGTGAGCGCTTTTGTGGCCGTTGCTCAGAACGGGGACGTTCTTGTCGCGGCTCTTGTGAACGTTGTTGAGGTCGTTGTCTTTGTTGTTCAGGACGTGAGCCTTCAGGGCGTGGTCGAGAGTCTCTTCGTGGTTGATCACTATGTGAATGATCTGGCCTTGATCCTCTTGAGTCCTGTTGTCTTCGTGGCTGATCTGTTCGTTGTTGATTGTTGCGGCGCTGAGGTCGTTGTCTTTGTTGATAAGGACGTCTGCGAGAATCGCTTTTGCTTTCAGCAGGCTTTTCTTGGAACTTTAGACAAATTTTTGCTTGTTTTGTAGTTAAACCAAAGAAGTTTCTAACTGGTTGTTCTAAAATAGAAACGCTAAACTCGAGCGGATTACCAGCTTTTTGTAGTCCCTTTTCAATCGCTTTTGTGATTGATGAGGCTTCTTGAATAATTGATTTCATTGAAATATACCTTCTTCTGTCCCTTGTATGATTAATGGGATATTACAGATTCGATTCTAGCTAGGATTGTTTTTTGTGACAAGGAACGGATTCTTTTTGCTTAATTTAGCCCATATCCCTAGGTACTCTGTATATTTTTATGATAACAAATAGATGGATGTTTTGCAAAGAATGGAGCGGGAAACGGGGGTCGAACCCGCGACCTTTGCCTTGGCAAGGCAACGCTCTACCACTGAGCTATTCCCGCACGCTTTGCATATAAGAAAATGTTATCATAATAGGTTGTATTGTCAACGTTCTTATCTTGATTATACTGAAGTCAGATAAAATGAAAGGAAATTAAGCTATGATAAGTGCTTTAAAAGGTGTTGTTAAGGCAGCTGATAACGCAAGAATAGAAGTTCAGGTTGAACAAACAGGAATTTCATTTGTGATTGCTGTACCTACTAATGTAGAGTCTACGGTGGGTAAAGCTGTGGAATTGGTAACCTATATGCATTGGAATCAAGATAACGGTCCAAGCTTGTTTGGGTTTGAGACTCGAGCCCAGCGTGAAATGTTTTCAATTGTCTTGAGTTGTACAGGTGTTGGTCCCAAAATGGCCCTATCTCTTCTTAATGAACTTTCTCCTGAGCAGTTAGTCCAAGCTGTTACAACTCACGATTTCAAAGCGTTGAGCAAGGTCAGTGGCATTGGACCAAAAAAAGCTGAGCAGCTTGTTATTCAACTTCATAGTAAGGTGAAGAAACTAACCAACCTACCTGGACAAGAATTTGGCGGAGCTACACACCTAAACACTGTGTCAGATGCGCTATCCTCACTTAATTATTCCAAGCCAGAGATTACTCAGGTTATGGTTCATTTGCGAAAACAAGAGGATAGTGGATCAGCAGAGTTTGACGTCCTTATGAGGCAGGCTTTAGCCTTTTTATCAAAAAAAGTGTAAACTAAAAGCTTTAGATAGATATATATATCCTTAGAGATCCTTAGAGAAAAATATAATTATGAATTGGTTTTGTTTTTTTGATATGGTGGATAGCTACTTAGCTTTTCCGGCATTAACATTGTTTTTGGCGACAGGTCTAATCTTGACCTTTCAGACGAGATTTATTCAATTTCGCTCTTTCGGGCGTTTTATTCGTATCATTTCCGGTGGTCCCAAAGAGGATCATGATTCAAATATTAAGACAGTAAGTCCTTATAAGGCACTTTTTACAGCGATGGCTGGTACTATTGGTATGGGTAACATGGTTGGTCCAACGGTTGCTATCCTTATGGGTGGGCCAGGAGCACTATTCTGGTTAGTTTTTTATTCTTTGATTTCATGTGTTACTAAGTATGCTGAGGTTTCCTTTGCGCTGCATACGCGAGGTAAAACTGAAAAGGGTCAGATTCTTGGTGGTCCAGCACAGTACTTAAAACTTATTAGTAATAACCTAGCTAATTGGTATGGATTTGTTACGATTTTCCTTTTTGCAGGTTGGTCTGGATTGCAGACTAATACTTTAGCAGAGATCTTGGTTAATGAAGGCGTAGTTCCTTGGGTTACAGGTATATCACTTTCGGCTGTAGTTTTAATTGTATTGATCGGTGGGGTTCAACGTGTTGGTTCATTTACTACAAAATTAGTTCCGATCATGTTTTTTCTCTATGTTTCTTTTTCACTAACAATTTTATTTTATGATCCGTTCGCATTGTGGGCAGCGATTAAGTTGATGTTTAGGTACGCGCTTACGCCAGCGGCACCAATCGGTGGTTTTATTGGAGCATCACTTTTTAGTGCTGTTCGTATTGGTACGCATCATGCGGCATATATTACGGAATGTGGCGTTGGGACTTCCTCTATCGCTCACTCCTTTTCAGATGTGAAGCGAATATCAGATCAGGCAATCATGGCAATGTATTCAGTGTTTGCAGATACATTCTTATGCTTGATTTCCGGTCTTGTCGTTTTGATTACAGGACTGTGGCAGCAGTGTGGTTTTACATCAACCATGACATACCAAGCATTTAGCGCATACTCACCGTACTATGGTAAATATATTCTCGTTATGAGCGTTATTTTCTTTGTTATAACGACACTAATTGGTAATACGTTTAATGGTAGTCGTTCGTTTGCATCGTTTAGCAAATACCGATTTATGAACTTTTATTATCTTTTTTCAGCGATTGTTATTTTCTTTGGCGCGCTTGTTCCTGTGCCACTTGTTTGGAAGATTATGGATGTAGTGTTAGTGTTGGTAGCTATACCGCACTTAGTCGGTCTTTTAATGATCGCATGGCACTATCCAAAAATGCTAAAAGAGTAAAAGGTTTAAAGCAGATTGGTTGTGCTAATTTGGTAGTCGACTACTTAAATGGCACAGAACTCGTAACTTTCTGGATATAAAATACAACAAAAAAGGGACCATTTTTCAGGTCCCTTTTTTTATATCGTAAATTATTACTTATTTAATTTTGTGGAGTTCCACATCAAAAATAAGATCAGCGTTTGGTGGAATAACTCCGCCAGCTCCACGCTCGCCATAACCAAGCTCTGATGGAATGTATATGCGACGTTTTTCGCCAACCTTCATATCAAGAAGAGTTTCATCCCAACCAGGAATAACTTGGCCGACACCAGCAGTGAATACCAATGGTTCACCACGATCAACGCTGCTATCAAATTTAGCGCCTTCTTTATCTTCACCTTCGTTGAGCCAACCGGTGTAATCAACTTCTACCATTTGACCGGCTTGAGGCTTTGCAGCGCCCTCTGGAGCTTCTTTGTTAATTTCGTATCTGAGGCCTGATTTTGTACGTTCCATTGTTGGAGTTCCTTTCTTTTCTATAGTTTTTTTCTTTTCTACAGCTTCTGTTTTTTCAGTAACCGCCTTCTTTTCTACGACTTCTTTTTTCTCGCTTTGGCATGAGCATGAACTTAGTAATAAAGATAATGCTAGTACGCCAAACATGTTTTTTGTTTGTTTCATCATTTCTCCTATAATTGTTTTTCTTTGAGTATATCTTGTAATAATAACGTTGTCTTGTCTGTTTGTGGTTTATGTAACTGTATTCCAAGCTCGACAATAATATCGATAAAGTCCATTGGTTTTATTCCAATCTCTGCAGCTTGATGAAAGAGGCAGGTCGCAGGTGTCATTCCGGGAAGCGTGTTTGCTTCAATGAATACAATTCGTTCTTCCTTTGTTGGTGACTGATGAGCGTTTTGGTAGAAACAATCGATTCGAGAATAACCTTTACATCCAAGTGCTGCATAAATTTGTTCCACAGTACGTTGTGCGAGTTCTAATGCATCTTGTGGTAAGCGCGCAGGAGTTTGGTTTTCGCCAGCTCCAGGAAGGAATTTTTCTTGAATAGAAAGAATGCCTTGTGTTACTACAGTTTCACTTGGTGGTAATGCATGTGGTTGTGCGTTACCAATAACACCAATCGTTAACTCCATTCCCTCAATACACTCTTCGATAAGTGCGTGTGATTTTTCAGCAAAGATACTGTTAAGAGCATCAGTCAGTTCGGCATAATTGTTCGCTTTTTGTACCATCATACTACAACCATCGTCATGAGGTTTTATAATGAGTGGGTATAGTGGAAGAACTTTGTGGATGGAGTCTAGTGTATTGGCTTGTGATGTTTTCCAATCTTTTTTTAAAGCTAGAACGTTGCTAGGAACATCAAACCCACGTTCTTTGAGATAGTGGTTTGTTTTAGCTTTATCCATGCACATAGAGCTAGCGAGTACACCAGAACCGTTGTAAGGCATGTCAAACATTTCAAGTGTTCCTTGAACACAACCATTTTCACCTTCTCCGCCATGCAGAGCTATGAATGTGAAGTCCGCTTTTTGGGCGAGCTCGGTCCAGCTTATTTTCATGTCAGATGTAATGCTGTTTTCAATCTCTTTTGTGCTGTTTGCAACGAGTAATCGTTGGTTGATGATGTATAGATCGAGATCTTTGTTAACAAATATAGGAATAACGTCGTATTTTTCTGGAGAGAGTTTGTAGGTGACGTTACGGCCTGACTCTAAAGAGATTTCTCTTTCATTGCTTCTACCGCCAAGAAGGACAGCGACACATTTTTTTGTCATAGCAGTTTTCTTTTCGAGTTTACGCGCTTCAAGATTCTGTGCCATGTTGTAGTGATACAATTCTGTTTCAATTAAATGATTAATAAGTTGTGTATGGCTCATGTTGATTTCTGCGGCCTGTCGAAACAGGAAGAATGACGGTCCCATACCGGAAATGGTGTTAGGGTCAATGATGACAACCTCACCATCCTCAGTTAAAAACCCATCAATACGAGCAAGATTCTTCATTTCAAGAGTCTTCATTGTTGTAATGCTTACATCTTGAATGAGTTTGATGTTTTCGTCTGAGCAGCGAGCTGGTGTGAACTTGTGCGCACGACCTGGCATGTATTTTTGTTCATAATCAAAGAACAGAGTTCCTGCTTCAGCTACAACTTCAGTTGGTGGAAGGGGTAAAGGTTCGCCACTTTTTGGATCAGTTAAAATAATACTGGTGAATTCCATACCATTTATTTTTTCTTCAACAACAACAGGCTGTGGCTTATTTGGGTAAACGTATGCGGCATTAGTTAGTGCGATGCCGAGCTCTTTTTTATCGCTTACAATGGAGATTCCAAGGCTGGAGCCTTCCCTATATGGCTTTACAACAAGGGGAAACTTTATTCCTGCTTGTTCAATACTTTCTAAGATGACATCGCTATGTTTATTGAAGTTGTTAACGTCTTCAACATTGAGACCAATATACTTTGGAGTTTTAACACCAGCAGCATTAAGGAAATGTCGTTGTGCTATTTTATCCATGCCGAGTGAGCTGGCAAAAACTTTGGAGCCTAAGTACGGTATTTGAAGCATTTCAAACATAGCTTGAATACTGCCGTCTTCCATGTATCTACCATGCGCAGCAAGGTAAATAAAATCGACCATGTCTTTAAGGTCTTCCCACTCTACGCGTTCTGCTTCACCTTCAAGTCTGTGGTCAAAATCTGTTATTTTGCCGCGATGTAAAAAGCGAAGTGGGAGGATGTAAATTTCACCATTGAATCGTTGGAAAAAGGGGATGACGTTGTATTGTGTTGTATCAAGATGGTCGCATACGGTACGACCAGAATTGAATGAAACTTCGTTTTCCATGGACTTGCCTCCCATGAAAACACCGACGTTAAGTTTTACCATGTAGACTCCTTGGTATGATGTATGCATGTGTTCACTTTAGGATACTCAAGGTTGCATCTTATGTTAAGTAGCTTTTTCTGGTAAACTTAAAAACGATATTCAATTTCTTGTATAGGTAATTATGGATACAAAACATACCCTAACACTAGACTCCGTGTTTAAGTCATTTACGCAAGGTGAACGCACTACAACAGTGCTTGATAACCTTACATACACGTTTGATTCAGAACGATCATATGCAATAACAGGATCTTCTGGTAGTGGTAAATCAACGCTCATGCATATACTGTGTGGTCTTGATATGCCAACTAATGGTGCTGTTTATTTTGATAGGCATAATATTAATAAATTTGATACTCATCAACGATCACTTTTTTTAAATAAAAACTTGGGCCTTGTATTTCAAGAGCCGCTTTTATTAACAGAGTTATCGGTTGTTGAAAATGTTATGCTTAAAGGCCTTATTTTAGGGCAGGACTATGCACAAGCACGTGTTCATGCACTTGAGTTGTTGGAGCGAGTAAAGCTTGTAGACAAGGCTGACGCACATCCACGTTCATTATCTGGTGGTCAACAGCAGCGTGTTTCAATATTGCGTGCATTATTTAACAGGCCGTCCTTTTTACTTGCAGATGAACCAACGGGAAGCTTGGACGATACGGCAGGGCGTGTAATTACCGATCTATTGTGTGAATATCAACGTGAGTGGGGAATGGGATTAATTATAGCATCACACGATGCGCAGGTTGCACAAGCAATGGATAAAGTCTTGCGACTTCATGATGGAGCATTCTGTTTATAAACCTTAATTGTAAAGAAGAACTATGGCATATAATCTAGGCAAGCGATCAATTGTAAAAAAGACAGTTGAAGTTGGATTCTCCACATTTTTAAGTAGGCTTTTGGGCCTTGCGCGGGAAACGCTTATGGCGCGGTACCTTGGTGCTGGCGTTGTTTCTGATGCATTCATTACAGCGTTTAAGATTCCAAACTTTCTACGAAAGATATTTGCAGAAGGCGCGTTAACAGCTTCATTTGTACCAACGATTGTTGGAGTATTTAAGAAAGATTCTCAGGATGATGCAAGTCGATTGATGACGATTGCGTTTCTGTTTTTCGAAGGCGTCCTTTTCCTTTTGTGTACGTTTATATTTGTCTTTGCGTGGTACGTAATTCGCATCATTGCTCCAGGTTTTTCTCTTGAGCAGGTATCGTATGCAGTGCCATTTTTACGTATCTTAATTGGCTTTATTTTATTCGTTTCCAGTAGTGCGTTGCTTGCAGGTGCGCTCAATGCGGTGAATCATTTTTTTGTTCCAGCATTTTCGCCGGTTGTATTAAACATCTTTTTTGTAGCAGGTCTTGTTCTTGGACTTAAGTTGGGTCTACCAGTTACCGTTTTATGTTACATTATTTTGCTTGGTGCCTTGGCACAATTTTTAATGCATATTTATGTGTACTTTAAACTGAAGTTTAGATTTTTACCGATTGATCAGAAAGCTAAGAACAACTTTAAGACCTTGATGAAACGCTTTTTACCATGCTTTATGGGGATGAGTGTTTTAGAGTTGAATCTTTTTGTTGATACCTCTTTAGCATCATTTTTGGTTGCAGGTTCTTTAACTCGAGTCTATTATGCCTCCCGATTTATGGGTATTCCGCTTGGTATTTTCGCGATAGCGTTTGCAACAATTTTACTACCGCATTTTTCTCGTGTTGCGCATTACGCTCCAAAGCGTTTGTGGTTCTATCTTTTTGAGGCGAGTAAGCTTATTTTTTGGTTTACTGTACCTACTTCTATCGTTATGAGTTTCTTTTCGTATGAGATCTTTTCAACGTTGTTTGTATCAAAGAAGTTTACGATTCTTGATGCACTTTTAACTCAGCATATTTTGATTGCATTTACTGTAGGTCTTTTTTTCTTTTCTATCAATAAGATTCTTATTAATATCTTTTATGCGTTACATGATACGCGTCGTCCAACGATTATTACGATTGCAGCAACTGCGCTCAATATAGTTCTTAATATCATTCTTATGCAGTTTTGGGCAGCTACGGGTCTTGCTATAGCAACGACTATTGGTGGTATGTTCCAGACTGTTCTCTTTTATTATTACTTGCGTAAAGACCATGGTTTCAAGCTGTTTTTACCTAAGTTGTTACCATTCATTATACAAGTATTTATGCAGCTTGGTTGTATAATGCCACTCTTTTATATTTTGTATCGATTGATGGTATTTGCGATTGGAGCCTTGTCTATTAATGCTCAGCATTATTTATTGCAAACAGTATGTTTCTGGTTGTGGGTTGTGCCTTTGGTAGGGGCTTTATTTGCATTATTGTATGTAACGCGTAAACTATTTGGTATAAAACTTTACTTTATCGATTAAGAAATTTCACATCAATAAAATGGTATCATCAAGACTGATAGTATAATGCTTTGGTTAAAACAAGCGAAAATAGGGTATCCACATGCAATTATATAAAGTATTATTTTTTTTAGCATTATTACTTAATGGTGCAATCTTTATTGAAGCAACTCCATCAGGTAGAAGTTCAAATGCATTTGCTTTGCTAAAGAGACGAGAAACAGAAAGGCCGTCACGAGGCAATTGCGAACAAGACGTTGTTGCGATGAAACAGTTGTGGCTTAAGGGGTATAAGAAAGAGCTAGAAGAACAATTTACAACCTGGAATGAGCCAGAGGTATTGAGGGGGCATTCTAACTGTCCGGTCTATTCTGTTGCGGTTGCTCCTAACGGGGACATAGTTTCAGGTTCACATGATGGAACGGTTCGTGTGTGGAATTCGGGTACAGGTGAATGTAAACAAAAACTAATGCATGGGGATTATGTCAGGTCTGTTGCGGTTGCTACTAATGGGGATATAGTTTCAGGTTCTGATGATAGAACGGTTCGTGTGTGGAATTCGGGTACAGGTGAATGTAAGCAAGTGTTAAAGCATGAAGGTATGGTTTTTTCTCTTGCGGTTGCCCCTAATGGGGATATAGTTTCAGGTTCTGATGATAGAACGGTTCGCGTGTGGAATTCGGGTACAGGTGAATGTAAGCAGGAGATGGGGGGGTGTGGATGTTTTGTCTCTTCTGTTGCGGTTGCTTCTAATGGGGATATAGTTTCGGCTTCTGATGAGATGCTTCGTGTGTGGGACTTGCGTACTGGAGGTTATTGTAAGCAAAAATTGAGACATAGCTGTTTTGTCTTTTCTGTTGCGGTTGCTTCTAATGGGGATATAGTTTCAGGTTCCGATGAGATACTTCGTGTATGGGATTCACGAACAGGTGTATGTAAACAGGAACTAAAACATAGCAGTCGTAATTCTTCTGTTGCGGTTGCTCCTAACGGGGATATAGTTTCGGCTTCTGTTAAGATGGCTCGTGTGTGGGATTCGCGTGCAGGTAAATGTAAGCAAGAGTTAAGGCTGGATGATTATATCGAATCGATTGCGGTTGCTCCTAATGGGGATATAATTTTTGGACTTTATGATGGAACGGTTAGGGTGTTGGACGTTCGGTATTTTTCTGGGGATATAACAAGTCGCTCTTTAGCTTGTTTACATGAGGCAGAAAAAAAGATCGGTGCTTATAGAGAGAAGCAAGTTGAATTTTGGATAGCATTGGACAACTTGTAAAGATTTTTAAATATGAAAACAATCATTAGAGCTTATCCGAAAATTCCAACAGCTTTAAAAACATGAATTGAACAAGCAAATTGAACAAATGCTAAAAACGATTCCTTTGTCTTTGCCCAGCAAGTTTTTATTCCACGATTCCAATGTAACCATCCAAAGGTTCT
>MPMF02168895.1_pt1 | contig 41193 bp, 31 predicted proteins | sample 1617271 | NCBI WGS metagenome assembly MPMF02 (sample SAMN05944812, study PRJNA350692) | marine metagenome | biome: marine; feature: ODZ; material: water; isolation source: 120 m water sample prefiltered with 30 um filter, filtered on to 0.2 um... | place: Pacific Ocean | collected 2012-04-09... | reverse complement strand
TGAAAGGACGACGGAGCCGGACCAACTCCTAAACGCCCAAAACACAAAACAAGCTTTGTTGTTCTGAGTCCCGAGGGGCTCCACCGCGCTCCTCAAAAGAACAACCAATTCCACCCACGAATTGTTCTGAAGAACCTCACCGTAAGGCTCATCTCGGCGGAGCGAGATGGATACTTTGTGGAATTGACCAGTATAGGTACTCACCCTTGGCCAAGCGTGCCTTGCGGGGATTGTCGTCAATATAGCTGCGATAGTGCTCGAACTGCGCTTCCGATCTGACGAGATGGTCGAATCCGTCTTGCTGCCAGAATCTCCCCGTGTTGCCGATGTGGCGATTGATCCTGCACGCGGTATAGTGCTTCCACGACTGACACTGCTTTAGCATCGCCTCTTCGCTGGAAAAGGTCGCCAGCAAGTGGATATGATTTGGCATCACGACGAAATCGGTTAGCTCATACAGGTCGCCGTTTGCATAGAGCAGACTGTCCGCCACAGCTTTAGCGTTCACCGGATCTTTCAAGACACAGGCTCCGTGGCACGCATCAAGTTCGTCATGCCAACGTGTTGAGAAGTGGGCGAAGAAGCGTTGCCGAAGCGACGGATCAATTTCGCCGAGTTGGCTCCGCCAGTCAGCGGCTCTTGGATTGATGCCGTACTGCCGCAGCCAATGATGCCGCTCGTCTCGCCAACGCTGGACAACATCTCTCGGCAGCGAGTCATTTGTGCGCCATGTCAGAAAACAGACGACACCGGCTTGCGCCCAATGCGGCAACTTCCTCTCAATGACAGAGTAATCAGCGTGTGGATCAAAGAAGTGCAATTCGCTCATCGTTGCTACTGTTGTGCCAAAGTAGCCGTCTCGCTCCGCCGAGACGTGCCTGATTTGGGGATCGTTAAATAGGTAAATATCATTATATATTATATAAAGTTTTACGTCTTTCACTATTAGGCTTATCTCGGCGAAGAGAGATGGCGACTTTATGTGACGACACGAGCTATAATCACCTCGTCGAGCGGAACGACCTGCAGGCTTACGATCCAGTGATCGAGCGGTTACGCGAGCAGCCTGTTCAGTCCGCTCCACTCGCCTAGAAGTCCCTGTGCCGCCCTACCATACAAAAACATTTTATCGCGTACGGATTCGAACTAACCCATGGCCGCATCACACACCGCCGCTGTCGACGTCGTCGTCTTGGGATCGGGTTTTGCGGGCAGCATCCTGGCGATGATCCTCCAACGTCAAGGTCGAGATGTTTTGGTGATCGACAAGGCATCACACCCTCGGTTCGCAATCGGCGAATCCTCGACGCCCACGGCCAATATGGTGTTAGCCTCGCTGGCCAAACAATACGATTTGCCTCGCCTGGAACCGTTGACCAAATATGGCACCTGGCAAGCGACTTACCCAGAACTGACATGCGGCTTGAAGCGTGGCTTTAGCTATTTCAAGCACAATCCCAACACGCCGTTTCAGCCGAGCGATGATCATTCACACGAATTGCTTGTGGCAGCCAACAGCGACGATCGAGTGAGCGACACCCAGTGGTTTCGCGCAGAAGTCGATGCGTTCCTGGCGACGGAGGTTCGCGCAGCCGGGATTCGCCTGTGGGAAGAGACGGATATCGGTGGTCTTTCGCCACACAGCGGCGGTGGCTGGTGTCTGACTGGTCGGCGAGACGGTCAACCGATCGAAGTGACCGCCGCGTTTGTCGTCGATGCCAGCGGTCCCGCGGGAGTCGTACCGCGTGCACTGGGAATCCGCGATCAGCAGGAACTGTGTCAAACCAATTCGCGAACGGTGTTTGGACATTTTCGTAGCGTAGCATCCTGGCAGGAAATGGTCGCAGCGCTAGGCTGTCGAACCAGCGACCATCCCTTTCCTTGTGACCATGCGGCGCAACATCAGATTCTCGATGAGGGCTGGATGTGGTTGCTGCGGTTTGAAAACGGTGTGACCAGTGCCGGCCTGGTCTTGGATGCGACAAGGTCGTCACAGGCCCCGTCACTTTCTCCGCAAGCGGAGTGGCAACAGTCTCTGGAAAGGTATCCCAGTCTGCTCCAAATGTTCGCTCGCGCCACCCAGGTTGATCCGCCCGGCCCGCTAGTCCGCATCGCGCGACTACAGCGGCGGTGGCAACGGATTGTGGGATCGAATTGGGCGGCGTTGCCGCACACGGCCGGATTCATCGACCCGCTCCACAGCACTGGAATCGCGCAATCGTTGTGTGGCGTCGAACGTCTCGCGGCGGTTCTTCAGCAGCATTGGCAAAGGCCGACCCAAACGGCGGCACTGTTGCGCTATCAGGAGAGCGTGCTGAGCGAAATGGACTTTGTCGACCAACTGGTCGCCGCCTGCTACCAAGGCCTCGCGCGGTTCCCTCTGCTAGTCGCTTGTTCGATGCTCTATTTTGCGGCTGCCACCACTTACGAAGAACGCCGCGCCGCCGGTGATCAAAGCCTCGACTTCCTTTGTGCCAACAACCCACAGTTGCGGGCGACCGTGACGCGACTGGTCAGTCGGTTGGGCAAAGTCGAGTCGGCTGCCGACGTAGATGCATTTGCCGACGACCTCGCCGACGCAATTCGCCCTTTTAACACTGTCGATCTCTGCAATCCTACGAGGCGGAATATGTACCCCTATTAGGTGGTATTGGGCGTGCGGCTGGACTTAAGATGAGTTGAGACGAAGGAGATGAACTCTTCCTTTTCAGCTGTATCGAGGAGGGAATCCAGCCGCTGGCTTTCCGCCGAGCGTCCACTGGCACAAACGTGAAAGCGGACTCCGACGGCGAATTTATGCCGCAAAATCGTTTGGTCGCCGACAGTGCGCTTGACCCGCCAGAACACGTTTCTTTAACATATTGAGATGCATTGATGAGTGTGTGTCGTGCTAATGCACTTGGCCAGTCGCCGCTAGCATTAGACCGGCCGCGAAGATCACGTTCATTTAGTCGCACCCACTGTCCCCTGTCACACCCAGAATCTTACGAAAGGCGGCCTCAGATGTCTTGGCGTCGCACGTTCCGATGCACCCAACGCATTGCGGTATTCACGTTCGTCTGCCTTTTGTTTGGTCAGACTGTCAGCGCGGTTGACCCGTTGCACGTGCGTGTCGATCAGCAGGTCGAACAGGCTAGCCTTGGGGCATTGGCCGGCAATGCAACGGACGGTGAATTCCTGCGTCGCATTTATCTCGACCTGGTCGGCGCCGTACCACCGGCAGATGTGGCACGTGCCTTTCTAGATGACAAGTCATCCAACAAACGCGTTGCTGCCATTGATCGCTTGCTCCAAACGCCCGAGCACTCGCGGCACTTGGCCGGCGTATTCGATGTCATGCTGATGGAGAGGCGTGCCGAAAAACATGTGAAACGCGCCGAATGGCAAGCCTACTTGTTGAAGTCGTTTGGCGAAAACAAACCCTGGGACCAGCTGGCGCGTGAGATTCTGGGTGCCGACGGTACGGACGAAAAAGTCCGCGCGGCGACGGCATTCTATCTGTTCCGTGATGGTGAACCGAACTTGTTGACGCGTGATACCGGGCGTGCCTTCTTCGGCATGGATATGCAATGCTGTCAGTGCCACGACCATCCACTGATCGACGACTACTACCAGGCGGATTACTACGGCATCTACGCTTTTCTGAGTCGCGGATTCTTATTTACGGACAAGGACAAGAAAGTCTTCTTTGCCGAGAAGGCCAATGGCGACGTCACGTTCACGTCGGTCTTCACAGAAGAAAAGGGCCGAACACGACCGCGGCTTCCAGGCGACGTCCCGATCGACGAACCTGTCTTTGCCGCGGGCGAAGAGTACTCCGTGAAACCAGCCGACAAGGTGCGGCCCATTCCCAAGCACAGTCGCCGCGCCAAGCTAGCCGAGCTGGCGACTAGCGGCGAGAACGATGCCTTCAATCGAAACATCGTCAATCGGTTGTGGAGTCACATGCTGGGGCGCGGCATTGTCGACCCTGTCGATCTGCATCACCCGCTCAACCCAGCGGCGCACCCGGCATTGTTGACCATGTTGGCTAGCGAATTTGTGGCGATGAAATATGACATTCGCGCGTTCCTCCGCGAATTGGCGCTGACGCGAACCTATCAACTGGCGCTGAGCACGCCGGACAATCTGACGGCGCAGGCCAAGATAGCGGCACAGCAACTGACAGAGCTCGAGCAACAACGCGAAGCGGCTGGGAAGAAACTGGCGTCAGCCTTCGAGCAGGCATCGGCAGCGCGTAAGGTTTTCAATGCTGCTCAAGCGGTGGCATTGACTGTCGCGGACGAGCACACCAAAGCCAATGGTGTTGTAAGTACGACACAGAAAGAAGCGGACGAAGCGGCCAAGAAATTGAGCGACGCCAAAGCGGCACTGGCCAAAAACCAGGACATTGCGAAAGCTCTGACAGCTGCCGCGAAATCAGCCAAACTGGCCGTCGCCAAGTTACCCAAGGAAAAAGAGCTTGCCGCGGCTACGGCTACGATTGCCGGTCGTGCAGACAAGCTAACCAAGGATGTGGCTGACGCGGAAAAGAAAGCCAACGATTTGAAGCCAGCCGCAATGTCGACGGCCACGGCACATAAAAATGCCAAGAAAGTGGCAGCCGATGTGGCAACTCGCCTGGCAACGGAAAACCAAAAGCTTGCAGCGACGCGTCCAGCCGTACGCAAGACCATCGCTCAAAGAGTGGCCGAACAGTCTGCACTAGCCCAACTTGATAGCCGTCTTGCCTTCGCAAACGAGCTTTCCGATCTGGAGAAACTGCAGGCGGCGGCCGATGCAGTGGCATCGACGGTTGCAACAGTAGATGCCAAATTGACAAGTGGACGCAAGGAGCTGGAACAAGTCAAACAAGGCATGGTGCCGCTGCAGGCCTTGGTCGTCGATGCCAAGGCAAAGCATGACAAGGCGACTGTCGAGTTGAATCAAGTCATGCAACGGGCGGCAGCCAAACAGGAAGCAGTAAAGCTCGTTGCTGCCGCGGCCGCAGCAACCGAGGTTGCCAGCGGTAAGCTCCCCAAGGACGCTGATCTCAAGAAAGCGGCCGAAAGCGTCAAGTCCCGCGGCACAGCGCTGGCCAACGAACTGTCTGCCCTGCAGAAGCAACTGGCCGAACAACAGAAGATGGCCAGCGCTATGGCAGCGCAACTCGCCGCGACCACGACCCGGCACGATGCAGCGAACAAGCGGTTGGCTGAACTAACAAAACTGGTGCCGAGCTATGAAACTCAACTGTCAAAAACCAAAGCGGATTTGCAGCAAGCTGGCAACCTCGTTACGGAGAGCCAAGAGGGACTGCTGAACGGTTGGAGCGAACGGTTTTTCGCTTCGCCTGTCGTGCCGCTTACTCCTGAGCAGATGGCCTGGAGCCTGATGCAAGTGACAGGCATGATGCAACAGCAGCGCGCCGCAGCTGTCGCGGAAGTCGATAAGACCTTGCCAGTTGATCCCAAACAGCCAAACGATCCAGTTCGGTTGGCCGCGCGCGAAGTGGCGATCGAGAAAGCTGCCCACGCAAAGCTTGTCAAAAACGTCAAGAAATTCGTCGAGTTGTTTGGCCACGCCGGCGGACAGCCGCAAAACAGTTTCTTCGCAACCATCGACCAGGCGTTGTATTTTGCCAATGATGGCACGCTGCAATCGTGGTTGAATCCGGGGGCAGGGAATCTGACGGAACGGCTGAACAAACTTGAAGATCCGGCGGCAATCGCCGAAGAACTCTACATCAGTGTGCTGACGCGGCGGCCCACTTCTGATGAAGTGAACGATGTCATCAGCTACCTGGCGGAACGGCCGAAGGAAAAACCCGCGGCTGTGAAGGAAATGGCCTGGGGCCTGATGACCTCTGCCGAATTTCGTTTTAGCTACTAGCTACGCTTTGCTTGCAAACATAGGAATCGAAACATGAAATGCTCATACACTTGCAGATCGTCCGACCATTTGCTGGCACGTCGGCAGTTCATGGGCACACTGGCCGGCGGCACCTTGGCCAGTGGTGCCGTCGTTGGAGGACTGAGTGCCCTGGCGGATCCGGACGCGTCGAAGCAACTTGCCAAGAATCAGAAACGAGTTCTGGTTGTCAACATGGCCGGCGGGCTGAGCCAGTTGGAAAGTTGGGATCCCAAACCCGCCACGAATACCGGTGGGCCGTTTCGTGCGATTGCAACTACGGTTCCTGGCACACAGATTTGCGAATTGCTGCCGAAAACCGCCAGGCAGATGCACCACCTTTCACTGGTGCGGAGCATCAACACGAAAGAAAACGACCATGGAAAGGGTCAATATCTGATGCAGACCGGACGCCGTCGCACGCCCGCCGGCGACTTTCCGCGGATCGGTGCCGTCGCGGCGAAGGCGTTGAATGACCCCACCAAATCGCTGCCTGGGCATATTGTCATTTCAGCCGGCGGTAGTGGCGGGCGGAGCAACGATGCGGCCTATCTCGGTCCCGAATTCGCCAGCGTCTCGATGGGCAACGGCAAGCCTCCGCAAAACACCGACCGACCTGCCGGCGTCAGCGAAACGTCGGAATTACAACGACACGCATTTCGTCGCCGTGTTAACGATCGGTTCGCTCTCCGTCGCCGCACGGCCATGACCGACGCCTACACGGCGAATTACGAACAGGCGCTCGAGCTGATGAAACAGCGCGACGTGTTTGATGTGTCGAAAGAACCGCAAGCAGATCTCGACCGTTACGGTAAGCATGATTTTGGGCGCCATTGTCTGCTTGCACGCCGCTTGTTGGAGAATGACATCACGTTTGTCCAAGTCACTCATTCGAACTACGACACACACAACGAGAATTTCAATTTTCATCTGGAACAGTTGGGTGAGTTCGATTCACCCTTCGCAACGCTCGTTGCCGATCTGGCCGACCGTGGTATGCTGGAAAGCACGTTGATCATCGTGCTCTCCGAATTTGGCAGAACGCCAAACATCAATCAGAACTATGGCCGTGACCATTGGGGCACGGCCTGGTCAATCTGTTTGGGTGGTGCGGGTATCCAAAGCGGTGCGGTCATTGGAAAGACCAACAACAACGGCACCAAGGTCGAGGACCGCGAAGTTGATCACGGTCACCTGTTCCACACTTATATGCAGGCGGTCGGTGTTGACTCGACCGGTCATTTCGATATCGATGGTCGCGCCATGCCGATTGCAGATCCCTCCTATACAGCGATTGATGAACTTCTGTCCTGAGGATCTGTAAGAGGATTACTTGCGAATCGGCCGTGGCCCCGGCCACTGGCGCAGAGAAACGTGCCCCATGGACGCCAACCTAGCCGACCCAAAACTGACGCACGTTGCCGATCAGTGGAAATATTCGAGTCCATTGATTGCCTGCCGGTTTGACCCGAAGTCGCGGTTTGTGTTTTCCAGCGCTCAGGACAACTCGGTCCAACGCTGGAACCTGGAGAACAATGAACCAGTCGTTCTTAAAGCCCACGACAGCTGGGTCCGCGCCATCGCATTCTCGCCCGCTGGAGAATTCGTGATGACTGCGGGAGGCGACGGTCGCATCATCTGGTGGCCTACGGCCGCTGATGCCCCAGAGCCTATTCGCACAATCGACGCCCACCAGGGGTGGATACGGAGTCTGGCGGTGAGCCCAGACGGGCAGTTTCTGGCCTCCAGCGGCAACGATAATCTGGTCAAGCTGTGGCGGATCGATGACGGATCGCCGGTGCGCGTGTTTTCCGGACACGAGAAGAACGTTTACAGCACTCTGTTCGTCGATGATGGCAAGACACTCATTTCGGGAGATTTGGCGGGAAAAGTCCATCAGTGGGAGATCGCAACGGCCAAGGTGACGCGGACCTTTGATGCCAAGCAACTGCATACGTACAACGGTGGCCAAGGCGTCGATTTCGGGGGCGTACGAACGTTGTCCATCAGTCCTGATAGAAAGCACTTGGCCTGCGGCGGTCTCCACAAAGCGACCAATCCCTTGGGTGCCGTCCACGAACCGTTGGCCCTGGTCTTCGACTGGGAATCACAGAAGCTGGTACAGTCGCACATTGCCGAAGGTGTCAAAGGCACCGCTTGGCGCGTCATGTTTCACGACCAACCGTTCTTGTGCGGCGCAGCGGGCGGCAGTAGCGGCGGATTCCTGTTGTTTTGGAAAACGGACCAGCCTAAGGAGTTTCATCGGTTCAAGCTGCCCAATCTTCTCCGTGACATGGATCTGGCTCCTGATGGCCACCGCATAGCCACCGCGCATTACGATCGCCACTTGCGAATTAGCCGTCTGGCAGCGAAGGTAGACAAACCGGCAAGCACGTAAGCCGAATTGCAGCCCTTCGCCTCTTCAAATGCCACAGACTGATTAATGACTGACGCGAGCGTCGAACCGATCCAACCCCAGCCCACCGACTTCGATCGCCAGATCGACCGAGCGATGCAGGTCGATCAGTTCCTCTTGCGGCGTTCATTGCGAAATATCGAAAAGGCGGCCCGTGAGGGGAAGCCGACCGATCGCCAACGGGAGAAGCTGACGCAAGACTTGAACCGTTCGGTCACGATGCGAAGGCGACGTGCGGCAACCAAACCCAGCTGCGACTTCGACTTTGATTTGCCGATCTTGGAGTGGCGAGCGGAGATTGCCGAGACGATACGCCGCCATCAAGTCGTCGTGATCTGTGGCGAAACTGGTTCGGGCAAGTCGACGCAGTTACCGAAAATCTGCCTGGATATTGGTCGAGGCGTCGGTGGCTTGATCGGTCACACGCAACCGCGCCGCGTCGCCGCACGAACCATCGCGGCACGACTGGCTGAAGAACTCAAATCGTCGATCGGCGAGCACGTCGGATTTCAAATCCGCTTTAACGATACTACGAAGCCGAATACCTTCATCAAATTGATGACCGACGGGATTCTGCTGGCCGAGACGCAGGGCGACCGATACCTGGACCGCTACGACACCATTATTGTAGACGAAGCGCACGAGCGGTCGTTGAATATCGATTTCTTGATCGGGTATTTGAAGAATATCTTGCCCAAGCGGCCTGACTTGCGAGTCATCATTACGTCTGCCACGATCGACGCCAAAAGCTTCGCCGCACATTTTTCCACGGCCGGGCACGAAGTTCCGATCATCGAAGTTTCAGGTCGGACGTTTCCGGTCGAAGTCCGCTACCGGGCATTCGAGCCACAAGATGATAACGACGAACCACCCTCGTGGGCCGACCAAATTGCCGAGGCGGCTGCGGAACTTTGCCGAGAAGGTCCCGGTGACATCCTTACGTTCCTGCCAACGGAGCGCGATATCATGGAAGTGGCCAAGCGTCTGCGGAGCCGCTCCATCGCCGGACCAAACAAGCTTCAGATTCTGCCCCTTTATGGCAGGCTGTCCACTGCCGAGCAGAACAAAGTGTTCAAGCCAACGGGACAACGACGCATGGTGTTGGCGACCAACGTCGCCGAATCGTCCGTGACAGTGCCGGGCATTCGCTACGTCATCGACACCGGGACCGCGCGGATTAGTCGCTATTCGCCCCGTTCGAAAGTCCAACGACTACCGATCGAAGCGGTCTCGCGCGCGTCGGCGGATCAACGCAAAGGACGTTGCGGACGATTGGGACCGGGGATTTGCATTCGTCTGTTCAGCGAAAAAGACTTCGTAAGCCGCGATCAATACACCACTCCCGAAATCCGACGCACGAATCTGGCGGCGGTGATTCTGCGGATGTTGTCGTTGCGATTGGGGGCTGTCGATCAGTTCCCGTTTCTCGATCCGCCCCGAACCGATGCCATTAATGACGGCTACAAGACGCTATTCGAACTCGGGGCGGTCGATGCGCATCGACGCTTGACGAATGTCGGTAAGCAACTCAGCCGTTTGCCCATCGATCCGCGGATCGGACGGATGATCTTGGCGGCAGATCAAGAGAGCTGCCTGCACGAGATGTTGATCATCGCGGCGGCCTTAGAAGTCCAAGACGTACGCGATCGACCCGTTGATAAGCAAAAGCAAGCTGACGAAGCCCACGCCAAGTTCGCTCACGACGACTCGGACTTTCTCACCTACCTGAATCTCTGGGATTTCTTTCACGGCCTGCGCGGCAAACTCTCACGGAGCCAGATCCGTCGAGCCTGTCAACAGAATTTTCTTTCCTTCATGCGGATCCGCGAATGGCAAGACGTGCATCGCCAACTTATGCAGCTGGCCGGAGATGGCGGCCTCAAGACATCAGCACGCAAGAATGACTCGGATTCGATTCACCGCGCGCTGTTGTGCGGCTTGTTGTCGAATGTGGCGACGCGTCGTGAAGGCAACGAGTACGAAGGTGCCGGAGGGACTTCGTTTTTTGTCTGGCCTGGCTCGGCCACCTTCAACTCCAAACCTAAGTGGGTTGTGGCGGGCGAAGCGGTCGAAACGTCACGGCGATACCTCCGCACGGTCGGTCGTATCCAACCGAATTGGATCGAACCACTGGCCGCGCACATTGTCAAACGATCCTACACTGATCCGTTTTGGTCGCGAAAAAGCGGTACTGTGCTAGCCTACGAAAAGGTGACGCTGTTTGGCCTGCTGATCGTCGCGGGCCGGCGTCAGCCTTACGCTAAACACGATCCAACGATCGCTCGACATCTGTTCATCGAACATGCACTCGTCGGCGACAATTTCGATTCGGAACCCAAATTCGTGCGGCACAATCGTCAACTGTTGGCGGACTTGCAATCCATGGGCGACAAGTCGCGGGCGACTGACTTCCTGGTCGGCGATGGCGTTCAGTACGCGTTTTATGAGGAGCGCTTGCCCTGCAATGTCCACGATGCCGCATCGCTCAACGTTTGGCTAAAACACGCTTCGCGCGAGGAGTCCGAGCGACTGAAGATGACGTTAAGCGATCTCATTGGCGAGCCAGATGGGCAGGACCAATCCGCGTTCCCCGATAGTCTTGATGCGGGCTCACTGAACTTGGAGATTGATTATCGTTTCCAACCCGGTGATGACGATGACGGACTGACGATCTCTGTTCCCAAAGAAGGGCTACAACAACTTGATGCGCGAAGGCTCGAGTGGCTGGTGCCGGGGCGCGTCCAAGAGAAGCTAACGGCGCTAATTCGGTCGCTGCCCAAGGCCGTCCGTCGCAGCTTCATTCCGGCACCCGATGTGGCGCGTCGGGCTGCCGAGATGATGCCCTTCGCAGAAGGTGACTTTCTCGCCGTCGCTGCCCAAACGCTCAGCAAGATCGGCGGCGAACCGCTCGCGGCCAGCGATTTCAAACTGAACAAACTGCCACATCACTTGCGGATGAACGTTCGTGTTGTCGGCGAATCGGGCAATCCCGTTGCCGAGGGCCGTGATATTGACGCGTTGGCAGCCGAAGTAGGTATCGAAGGGCCGAGCGGAGCCAATGTCGTGTCCGATGCGAACTGGGACCGGAAGGGCATCCGAGCGTGGGACTTTGGCGAGTTGCCTGCGAGTGTCACGATCCTCCGTGGAGATTTCGTCCTGGAAGCCTTCCCGATGCTGCAAGACGACGGCGATTCTGTTTCGATCGGACTGGCAACGACCGCGGCCGCCGCCAAAGCGCAAACACATGCCGGGCTGCGACGACTGTTTTGTCTGACGGAGCATCACGAGCTGAAGTCGCAGGTGCATTGGCTGCCGTTAATCGACGAGTCGCAAGTCTTCGCTTCGACCATGCGTCATTCGCGAGATCTTCGCGAGCAGTTGATGGAACTAGCAGCAGAATTGTCGTTCTTGCAGGGACAGCCGTTGCCGCGAGACGCCGAGTCGTTCGAGGCGGCACGTCATCGAGGTCGTCAGAAGTTGCTGATCGCTGCGCAAAAACTAGGCAAACTGATCGCGCCGTTGCTTCAGCACTATCATGAAGCGGAAGTCGCGCTCGGCGACGTGACTTCGAGCAAGCTCAATGAGGCTATGACGGATATGCGCCAACAGCTCGGACGACTCACACCTGACGGATTTTGGTGCTCGACGCCATGGAACTGGCTAACACAGTACCCGCGTTACTTCCAGGCCATCACGGCGCGTCTGGCGAAGCTACGAGTCGGCGGTGGCCCCCGTGACCATCAGGCCATGCAAGAACTTGTATCGTATCAGCAACGCTTCGACGATCACGTCGCGACGGGCAACGTGTGTGAGGAGAGCCGCCTGGCGCTGGAAGAGTATCGTTGGATGCTCGAAGAGTATCGCGTGTCGTTGTTCGCGCAGCAGTTAGGGACGTCAATTAAAATCTCGCCGCAAAGGCTAAACAAGCAATGGGCCAAGGTGTGATCAGATGCCGTGGCTTAGTGACTACTCCGTTCGCTTGACCGCATCACTTCATCCAAACGGCTCTGCAAGTCAGCGCTACCCGCGACAAGTTCCGGATACGTCTCGGCGATCTGCTCCAGGCACGCGCGCAGATCTTCAGCCGCGGACTGTTCAGCGACTGAATCATCAGCACGGCGAAAGGTGCTAAACGCTGCGTTTAATGCGTCAGTGGACGAGGAGTCAGTGGCACGCTCCTGCAGTTCGGTGACGAGTTCTGCAAGTGGAAACCCGATTGCCAGCTTTGCGGACAGAGGCGGGCAACCGGTGGCGAGAATGCTATCCCAATCAACGGAACTCGTCATCCAAACAGAATCCAACTCGTCGCCGAGTGCTTCCTGTTCGGCTTGCAGGCAGTCCATCTCTTCGCTGAAACACCGAAACTCGGCCTGCTCCCTCTCCCATGCTTCACGTGACTCGGTCATGGAAAAGGCGAATTCATCTTCGAGTTCCAAGTGGTGACCGTCAATGACCATGAACATGGGACCGTCTCCGAATGCGCCGTCAGCTTCGGCCTGACAGATTGGGCAATCGCAATCCAGCTCCATGCCGTCGCTCGTGACTGGCATGCGCTGCCGCTCGGATTCAATCAGCTCGTGGCACGATTGGCCACAACTGCCGTCTTTGGGCGGTTGAGCAAGCCACTGATCGCGGTATTCGGCGAGCCGTTCGACCAGCAGATCGCAACTCGATTCACCACCGATCACGCGATCCCACGCTTCATCGAGCAATGATCTCATGAGGTCAAAGTACAACGCGACTTCGGTCGTTCCGTACCCGCCGAATAGGTACGCAGCAGAATTCACATTCAGCGCCAGTGGAGCGAACCCCTGCATTGACCATTGTTCCGAACGATGCTGGATGTCCTGATCAATCTGGTTCCGATGACAAAGCAATACAGTTCGTGGGGAGTGCCCAAGCAGGTCCTGGCGAGTGGTCATCAGCCAGTCTGCATGAATCTCGCGGATGGACACGTAGCGATTGTCGTCCCCGGCGTCTTCTGCTGTCCCACCAAGGACGCGGTTTGCAATGAACTCCAGCATGGGATGTCCGTACAAAATCGCACGAGATGCAATGTGTTGGTAGTTCTCGAATGATTCGCGACGTTCCTCGATTGCCGATCTCCAGTCGTCGCCGCCGGGCTGAAACGACCACTCTGCCGGCGTGTCGAGCCAGACGATGGGAAATCCATCTCCCGGTTCATCGTCGCCGGCCTGAAACGCGCCGCCTTCCTCCGGCAATGTGAACTCACCGCCGGCAACGACGGACCGGGAATCCAGGTCGATCAGACACCAGCCATCGTCTCCGGTCATGGATGCCATTTCGGTCGCCGTCTGACCGGAGTCCTCCCAACGATGGTTCGGTTGGTAGCGGCGAACAGCGATCAGAAAGTCTTCCCTTGTTTCAGGTTCAGCTGACAACGCCCCCATCGCAACCAAAACGGTCCACTCGTTAACCGTCCAGGAAATGCCGACACCGGCGGCGCGCACCGTCAGTCGTACCATCATCATCTTTTCCCCTTTGTCTGTCTGTGGATCGCCATCGATCAGCTCATTGCCTGCCAGCGAATCTCGAGTTCGCCGCTTTCGACGCGATCTGTAGGTCTCCAGGTCATACCGGAAGTATACAGACCAAATAATGTTAATACAAGTATAAATAATTTAATTTCCTTGCCAGGAACCCTTGTCGCCGTTGAATCCACAGTCGCAGAAGCGCGCCAGCTCACTGAACAACGATTTCGGTGCCGGGTTGAAAGTAGGGCATCTCGCCCGTGAACTTGACGGAGATGTCAGCTCGATTGCGGTCAGCGGCCCAAGTGAAGAGGTATTCGGTCACACCACGTTGCAGCGCAGCCCTCACATCGGTCCACTGTTTTTGCCCCGGCTTAATTTCCAGGCAGAGGATCAAGTGCACGCCGACATGGCTGATGACGGGATCGCTGAGTTCACCTTTCTTTAGCGCGAAGGCTTGGCTCGAAAAAGATTCGGGCATCGGTTCACGCCGCGAGATAAAGCCGATGTCGCCCCCATTTTTGCCGCTAGGCGCTTGCGAATGCTGACGCGCCGCATCGGCAAACGCCATCTCTTTGCTGTTGATGGCTCGCTGAAAATCCTTGGCGCGAACCAAAGCATCGCTCAGGGCTGCCGGATCATTCCCATCTGCCTTCAATAGTAGATGGGCAACTCGGACTTGCGTGCCGTCGAATTCCATATGATGCTTCGTGAAATAGTTTTGCAGATTCTCTTCCGACAGGTATCGGTCCAGGAACCGTTGCCAGCTGAGTTGCCAGCGGAGCGCGCGTGGTAGGTCGTCCGCGTGCATCCCCAACCGCTCGACGTAGCCCGTCAATGTCAATTCGCGCGTCGCCAACCGTTTTTCAAGTTGGGTCTGGGCCAGCTGCACGTCTTGGTCGGTCGCAGCCTGTCGTTTCTCTGCGAGCCAAGCCAGAATCAGTTGCCGGTCGATCAGCTGTTGCAGCGTCTTTGCCTGTAGGAATTTGAGGGCGCCAGCGTCAGCCTGACGCCCCTTGAACACTCGACGCAATTCGCGGTCGACTTCGTCTGCATAGACAGGCACATCCCTCACGGTCGCTGCGATGACGCGCGCGGGCGGAGCCTTGGTTGCATCCAGATCCTGCGCAGACAGTTGGGCGACGATGGGCGCGATGGAGCTGAAAACGGCCAGGCAAATGATAACGATGCGTCGTGCGTAATCCATCACGGCAATTGAATGTTCTTAAGTTCGTATTCGACGGGAAGGTTCAAGATCAGGGTAGGTGTTTTGTAAACGAAGCTGCAACCCTTCAGGCCGTCTGGGAGGGCGAAGAGATAGGCGAGGCCCGCCTCGTTCTTGCCTTGTCGCGTAGCCTGCAAGCCGACATCGGTGACGCGTGCGCCCTTGCTGTCTTCGATGTATGCTTCGTTGTTGAAGATCCACCCACGATGGGATTCCAGCGCATTGTTGGCCTCGTCGTAGGTGACGCCAATACGCACTTCGTACAGTTCGGCGTTCTTGCGGGCACGTTCCAGCGTGACGGTTACGCCAGCGATCCGCATCTCGACATCGTGGGCACTTTCCAGCGCGCCGAACTTGAATGTCTCGACACTACCTGGAACCACCGCGGTCAACGTTCCTTTCAGCGATTCGATCAGCCTGACATCGCGGGAAGGCAGGCCGATCGGCAAGATCAACTCGACGGCGGGCACGCCGTTTGCAGCGGAAGCGTTCAGTGCGCCTCGCGCGGTAGCGAACGAAAGCGAATCGCCTTTATCAGCCGTGATGGTGAGGCTGTCGAGCGCCTGTCGGAGCAAAATCGGCTTGATCCGAGGCTCCCAAGAAACGTTGACGGATAACCGCAGTCCATTGACTCCCGGGTCTCGCAAATCACGGCGAGATTCCATGCGGATCGGTTCGAAGCGAAAGACGCCGCTATAGGTCGCCGCATCGGCCCGTCTAACTTCGCCATCACTTGCGGCCCTGAGCACCAAGGTATTGGATTCTCCGCCGTTCTCGTCGACGGACAGTCCGGCCTGATCGAGAATCTGGTCTAGTGCCCGCCAGTAGGGAACCTTATCGAAATCGACCTTCACAGTGCCGACCTGTTCTTCGTCACTAGTGACACGATTGCCCGTCTGCTTTTCGAGTGATTGCAGAGCGTCCGCCAACGACATCTCGCCCTTCAGGGTTACCTGCGAAGGTTCGGCTGCGGAGGTGGCGAGGGCCATTTCCAAGGCAGTGCGTACGCGACCCAGCCGTTCTTTCACTTCCGTGGGCGTACGTGCGTTGACCGCAGGCAGATGGCTCAACACGTCTGGTCCCAACTCGACCAACGCCGCTTCCGCCGCGTTGCGCTGCGACGCCTGATCGGCGTTGAGCTGCCGTACCAGTCGTTTCGTTTTATCGACCAGCGCCTTCGTGGCGTCAGCAACCGATTTTTCCGCGACAGTATCTGCACTTTTTTCTGTTGTACTTTTCTTTGACAACGCATCTGCAGATTGAGTGGATTCGGCCTGCGCTGGAAAAACAAGACAGATCAGTAATAACGAACCGTGCACGGCGCGATCTCCTGGTCAGTTCTTTCGATCTCGAAGGCCTCTCATCCTACCCCGCCACGGTCATCGTTGTCCAATTCGTAAGGTAGGCTTTAGCGGAGGATCTTCTGCGTTTTGCGGTGAAATCGACGATTCCGTCCCCCGCTCTTTTTCCGATGAATAGTTCGACACAAGGTCTCCTCATGGTCAAACCTCTCGTATCCGCGGCGTGGTTTGGGTCCGCCCTTATTATTCTCTTTGTCCAGCTGCCTGCCAACGCGCAGAAGTTCACGATCGCGTTGGAGTTGCGTGGCCAACAGGTTGAAGGAACGCCGTTGGCGTGGACGGATTCGGATGTGGCACTGTTGCGGCGAGATGGTTCGCTGCTGAACTTCTCGCCAGCCAACGCGAGGGGGTTCCGCAAGACGGCCGTCGGTTTTCAGAGTTATTCTCAGGGTGAAATTCGTGCACAGCTGGCGCGCGAGTTTGGCCGCAAGTTCGAAGTGTCGGGCACGGGACACTATCTGGTTGTTCATCCGGCTGGCCTTCGTGACCAATGGGCTGGGCGCTTCGAGCAACTCTATCGTTCGTTTGTGCATTATTTTACCGCCCGGGGTTTTCGCCTGCAGGAGCCGCAGTTTCCCCTCATCGCGGTAGTGTTTCCCGACCATCCTTCGTTTCTGCGTTACGCGCAGCAGACCAAAGAACGCTTGCACCCCAACACACTCGGATACTATTCGCCCACCTCCAACCGCATCTTGCTCTACGACACCACGCATGGCAGGTCGGCAGGCGACGCCAATTGGCAAATCAACGCCGAGACGATCATCCACGAAGCCGCCCACCAATCGGCGTTCAACACGTCGATTCACAATCGATTCGCGCATCCACCACGCTGGGTGATCGAAGGCTTGGGCACCATGTTCGAGGCACGCGGCGTATGGAATTCGCGTCAGTATCCTTCGTTTGTGGACCGAATCAACCGCAGTTATCTGGCCGATTTCCAACGATACGTCGCCACGCGTCGCGCGAAAGGATCACTATCACGAACTGTCTCGTCCGACCGCTTCTTTCAGTTGCACCCAGCAGAGGCCTATGCGGAAGCCTGGGCACTAACGTTCTTCTTGTCAGAGACGAGACCGGTCAAATATACCCAGTTCTTGCAAAAGACAGCTGTGCGATCGAGTTTCACAACGTACCGGTCACCAGAGATGTTGCGTGACTTTTCGGATAGTTTTGGCGCGGACCTGAGCATGCTGGAAGCCCAGTTCGTGCGATACATGTCGAAACTGAAGTAGCCGACGTTACTTGCCGCCGGCTGATTCGCCACGGCTTTCCAAAAGCACCTGTGCGATCAGTTCGCCGGCCAGGCGATGGCCAGCCACATTCCAGTGGCCTTCGCCGAATCCGGTGTTGTCGAAGCCATGAAAATACTGCTGGTCTCGCGTCGCCACTTCGAGCATTGGGCGCGACAAGGCGACGACGTCAAAGGCGAGTTCCTTGCCGAGTGCCTCGATTCGGCTCTCTGGATAGAACAGGTTGGGCGCACCCAATTGGTGTGCAAACTGTGATCGCACGTTGGCATCGGGATGAAGCTGAATCGCTTGCGTGATAGTCGCGACGACCAGACGAGCATGGTGCCGGCGAACCTCTTGGTTGATTTCCGAAATCAACGCGTCCGTCACTTCCCACGCCGATTGCCACGCGGGATCGACCGGTTCCGCAAACACACGATCGTCGACGCCGGCTTCAAAGTAGGTCGCACCCCCGCCTCGCAGCGCCGGTCTGTTTTTCCATTCGTTGATGACTTGCAGAACACAACTCGCGTTGATCGCAGCGACCTTCATCCGTGTCGATCTAGAATTGGCGTTGACAAAGTCCGGATGACGCAGGAATGAATCGTCTAGTTTCAGGTGTGCACCGTCACACGCAAAGAAGGGACGCACGTCGTCAGGCTCCAACTGCCGCGAATTATTCCGCACGTCGTTGCCGGCAAAAAAAGCGAGTACCACGACATCTGGTTCGTACGGCAGAACATAATGTCGCAACATTTGCAATTGCTGCGCCGTGCCATGCCCCGAGATACCAAAATTAAGGAGCTCGACTTCTTTTCCCTCGAACCGGGGGGCTGTCGCTAGACGCCGTTCCAGGACCGACCAGAACGTGTCCTCGCGCGAGACTTGAACCGCTTCCGCAAACGAGTCGCCGAGGACCGCGATGCGAAAGGTGTCGGCGGGCTTCTTGAGTTCGTGCTCGCGATCGCGAAACCCGGCGCGATTAATCTGCACGTAAGCTCGACCTTCCTCAGTGAACCAGGCACTGAACCCCGGCTGCAGACGCGAACCAACATACACGTCAGGCAAGTACGGCAACGGGTAGGCGATTCCCAGAACACGCAGCATTACCTCCGTCAGCAACAACCCAATCAACAGGCCGCCGCAGACCAGTAACAAACGTGCGACAATCGTTCTCTTGAATCGCATGATGGGTGGAGTCGGCTTGGGGGCCTGATACCCAGAAAGTAAGAAAACGATCCATTATAGTCCATGAAATCCAGCTGCAGTCGCCGGTGTGAGCACGCGCCCGCAATTGGCATTGTCACGTCGGTCTCCACGACAAACGTGGCAGCGAGTTTTCAAACGCGGTTGAATCGACCAGCGACCAGCCATGGATAACATACGCGCACAAAAAAAGCTCCCGGAATCACGGGTCCCAGGGGGGCGGAGGACTCGCTTACTTTCCGGGAGCGATTGGTCGGTGACAACCTGTGCATCCATGCGGCGGTTGCCGATCCGGCACGCCGACAACATGGCAGCGTTGCAATCAACGGCATCCTTGCCGAAAGACTGCCTCGGGATCCGCAGAGAACGGCAAGCCGGACTCCAGATGCGGACACTTCCACGTTGCCGCATAGGTTGATGGCGGTTGGCCATCCAGTTTTGCAGTGAGCTTGAGAACCGTTTTGTGACCCCCTCGGAACTCGTCGCCGCGATTGAGAAGTCTCTAAACCAAGGTCGCATGTGCAACAATGACGAGCACGTTTCGCCCTGTGTTTGCTGCCTTTGTTTGATCAACGAGGCGGGAGGATATGCCATACGCTTGGAAGGGTCAAGGGCGTTTTTTGATGAAACGAGAATCAAGTCGAGTTTCAAAAAAATCCGATGCTAGCGAAGAATGTTCTATGCGACGGATCGTTGCAGATTCATCTTGTGCGCCGCGCTTCCAAGTTACAAGATATTGGGGGTGGACGAGTTTGCAACACGAGTTGTTGTGGTACGACTGTCCTTGTGGCGCGGCCGCCATAGACCGCAGACGCGCCTCGCCAAACGAGCATCAACGGTTGGTTAGATTACAATGTCATTGGTCGACAGTCGTTTTCATCCGTCATTACAAAACACTGGTTGCCGCCCGCATCTTGCGCCGCTTTCAGCGATTGCTGCCCTCGCTCGACGAGTCCCGCACGATCCTGAATGCCAAGGGCCTCGGCGGCACCGAGGCTGATTGTGTACTGGTGTGAGCCGCCGTTGAATGGCAAATCGGTATTCGATACCGCAGCCCGCAGACGTTCGGCGATCGAGGTCACGTCGGAAATTCCCGCCCCCGGCAAAAGTAAGGCAAATTGGTGATCGCCAAACCTCGTGATGTGATCCATGTCACCCATGGTGGCCTTGAGGAACTGCGCCGTTGCGCGGAGCACCAATTGGGAGGTCCGAGGACCGGCGGTCTCTTGCAATGCCTCAAATTCATCAATCTCGACTAACAGGATCGATACCGTCGCACCGCCGCGGCGATACTCGGCCACACGGCGGCCCACATCGGCGAGAAATGCCTCGCGCGTCGAAACGCCGACAATCTGGTCGCGACGATCTTCGACCGGTCCACTCACAGCCACCTTGAATTCCTCACCCAATTCCGCAGACTTGTCGTCAAGCGTCATGCGATGGGTGGATTCACCGTCATGCCAGAAACCACAATCGCGTCCTGACTCCTTGCAGACATACAGTGCGTCATCAGACTGTTTGACCACTTCTTCGCCAGTTTTACCAACCGCCAGTTGGGCCAGTCCCCCACTGGCGGTGACTTTCAGCTCTTTCCCTTCGAATCGAAATACTTCGTTGGTAATCGCTTCCCTCGCACGTTCGGCAGCAGGAATCGCTGTTTGAATATCAGAACCTGGAAACAGGACGGAGAATTCTTCGCCCCCATATCGGCAGACAATTTCCTTGCTTCCCAAGTTCTTACGCAACACTCGAGCTACGCCACGTAACACTTCGTCGCCCGCCAGATGGCCGTGGGTATCGTTAAACCTTTTGAAATGGTCGACATCGATCATCATCACACACGACGGCTGGCTCCGTTCCATGAATGTCGTCTCCAGCTTGGCCATCTCGTCGTCAAAAGCACGCCGGTTGAAGAGGTGCGTCAGGGCGTCTGTGCGTGCTTCCTTGACGTGCGATTGCATCTCGATGGCTTGTTCCTGAAGTCGCTCCTCGGCGTCGACCAGTTGCGTTTGCATGGTTTCGTTGGCTTTTAGCAACTGCTCGACAATCGCAATAACGTCAGGGTCCTCCGTCGATGAATCAGTCAGTTCCAAGTTGATCTCTTGCATTCGGCTGTTGTGTTCACCGACATCAGCTGCCACGCTTTCGGTCAACTGGTGCAAGTGGGCCAGCATACCCTCGACAACCGCGATGTCTGTTGTCGGCGCATTCGTTTCAGAAGGCGAGGGAGAGTCGGCATCGGAGTTTGCCGACGCGCGCAGCAGCCAACCGACAATGGTAGCCACAAGGGCGACACTTCCAGCAAAGATAATATTTAGCAGTAGCGCACCCACCACTTGTCCTTCGTTCCAAAAGCAACTTTTGGGACGTTTATTCCCTACGTCAGCGCAAAAAAGTGCTGAGAATTAGCGACCGGGAGTATCCAACTGCCCGCACCTTACGTAACTTAGATAGGTTGCATGGTAATCAAGTCAATCACATTTGCAGCAAAAGCAAGTGGCTATCCAGATGCCGCCCAATGGCGGTGAACGATGGAGGAATATAATGGTCGTATGGTGTCCGGTTTTGAAGACGATTCGACGATTTTCGATCGTAGTGGTTTTTTGTGTTGCTACGTTCTTCCTCTCACCGGTCGCGATTGGGCAAACCGGCTGGAAAGTCCATACGGTCTATGTCGGCGAACACTGCAATACGGTGGTCGCCGCGGACTATACCGGGGACGGAAAAACCGATGTGATCTGCAATGCTGGTCGCATCACGCGCCTGCTGGTAGCTCCGGACTGGACGACGGTCGATCTGGAATCCGAACTCGGACTGGGGTTGATTCACAGCGAAACGATGGACATAGACGCCGATGGCGATCCAGATTTCATTGGTGCGCGTTATCAACCCGGACTTATCTTCTGGCTCGAACGGCCTGATCAACCGCTCAAAGAACGCTGGCGATATCATCTTATTGATGATCGAGTCCTTGGGATCCATGGGTTGCTCACCGGTGATGTCAACCTGGATAGCCGGCCAAACCTGCTGGCCAACAGCGCACAACCGTTAGGGCCCTTTGCCAACTCGTTGGTGTGGTACACCACGCCGAAAAACGTTCATCAGGCGGCGTCGTGGCCCAGACACGTTCTCGCCAACGGGGATGCTCCGGGATTGAGCCACTACCTTGGACTGGGCGACATCGATGGCGACGGACGTCCGGACGTGGCCAGTGGTGCAAAGGGTGGCCCGACAGACAAGTCTGGAGAAGGCAACTGGTTCTCCTGGTGGCAGGCACCTCGAGACCCAAAGCACGCTTGGAAGAAACACGTCATCTCCAACGAACAGCCGGGTGCCACCAATATCCACCCGGCGGATCTCAATGGCGATGGCCGAATCGATTTTCTTGCCTCGCGCGGGCATGGCCATGGTGTGGTGTGGTTCGAAGCTCCAAACTGGAAGGAACATACGATTCACGCCACGCTCCACGGTCCTCACTGTCTGGTGGTTACCGATCTAGACGGCGATGGTGACACGGACGCCGCAACCTGCGCCAAGGACGACAAGCTGGTTGCGTGGTTTGAAAACGATGGCCAAGGAGAATTCTCAACGCATATTATTGCGAGGAATCAGGCAGCCTACGACATCCGCGCTGTCGACCTGGACGGGGACACCGATTTGGACCTGTTGATCGCTGGCCAGGCCAGCAAGAACGTGGTCTGGTGTGAAAACCCTACCAAGTAGTCCACCGTCGATCATGGCCAAGAGTTAATCGGTACAAGCGAAATGCCGGCGATTTTTGAACACCAGCTCGTTGTGAGGCAAGATGATATTGATGTCTTGGGCCACGTTAACAACTTGGTCTATCTCAGATGGATGCAAGATGCCGCCGTCGCGCATTCAGCGGCACAAGGATGGACGACGGCCAAGTATCTCGAGTTGGGCGCAGGGTGGGTTGTTCGTTCGCACAAAATCGAATATCGGCAACCCGCGTTTGTCGACGAGTCGATTGTCGTCCGGACCTGGATTGCCAATTTCAAAAAGATCCAATCGTTACGAAAATATCAGATTCTGCATTCCGACGACGATGCGGTGCTGGCGGTTGCCGAAACCAACTGGGCCTTCATCGGTTTTGAGCATCGAGTCCCCAGACGAGTACCTGGCGAAATCATCGAATCATTTGTGCTCGTGGAACCTGCTAGCGAACCGTCGCTGCCACGACAACATAATCGTTTGAAGAAATTAGAACAAACTGGCAAGAGGGATGATCATTGATGAGTACGATTCGAGTCGGCATTGTGGGGTTGGGCGCTAACACCCGATTGCGGCACGTTCCCGGACTGCGCGACTGTCGCGACGTCGAAATTACGAGTGTCTGCAATCGAAGCGAGGCATCAACGCAAAAGGCCGCAAGTGAGTTTCAGATCCCCAAGACGTTTGAACGATGGCAGGATTTGGTTGCGGATGACGACATTGATGCCGTCGTGATTGGCACTTGGCCGTACCTACATTGCGAAGTCACGTTGGCCGCATTGGCTGCGGGCAAGCACGTATTGACGGAGGCGCGGATGGCACGTAATTCCAGCGAAGCGCGCCGCATGTTCGCGGCGTCCGAAGAGCATCCGGAGCTTGTCGTGCAGATTGTCCCCAGCCCGTTCGGTCTGCGAGCCCATCGCGTGATGAATCGGTTGCTGTCCGCCGGCTATTTGGGAGAATTGCGCGAAGCAGTTGTCTTGGGTATCAACGACTCCGTCGCCGATCCAGCCACGCCTCTTCACTGGCGACAAGACGCGATTCTCAGCGGGCTGAACATGTTGGCTTTGGGTATTATGCACGAGACGTTGGTGCGGTGGACTCCCAACCCAACGCGCGTGCTCGCTCAATCCAATACATTTACCCCAATGCGTCTCGATCCGGGGACGGACGAGTTGTGCGAAGTCGAGACCCCCGACAGCGTCCGCGTGCTCACGGAGATTCCAGGCGGGGCACAGGGGCTCTACCACTTGAGCGGTGCACTGCACTTCGGGCCGGCGATGCAGATCCAACTCTATGGCAGTCAAGGAACGCTGAAATACCAATTCGTCCCGGATGATGTTCTAAGTGGTGCTCAAAAGGGTGAGTCGGAGCTGCGCGAAATCCTAATCGCCCAGGAAGAGGCAGGCGGCTGGCGTGTGGAAGAAGAATTCATCGGCGCGATCCGTGAAGAAGGCCCAGTTGAATTCACTGATTTTTCACGCGGACTCGATTATATGGCGTTTACGGAGGCGGCCTCACGTAGCGCCATCGAAGGTCGCCCAATCGATTTGATCGAACGATGATTGCACCAACGTAGCCGTCACGCTCCGCCGTGACGAGCCTTCCACGCGGATGGTTATACCGGAGACCGTGCGTGACCTTTGTCTAACGTCGTCACAATCTCACAATCATACCGATCACGACGAAGCGTGATGGTCTCTGTCTTCTGTGCGGTATTAATCTGCCTGTGCGGTATTGAACTGTGCGGTATTGATCTGCGCGATTTCACTGCGGCTTGCTATGATGTGCGCCGCGACAAGAGCACTCTTTGATGAGGAGCACATGGCGGCCAATCGACGGATCGAATTCGGTGATTTCCAAACGCCTGAATCTTTAGCACGTGATGTCTGTCGCGTGCTTCGCCGTAGTCGACTCAAGCCGGCCTCCATTTTCGAACCGACCTGCGGAATCGGCAATCTAGTGGTGGCCGCCTTCGAGGCCTTTCCGTCGGCAACGGCTGGATTTGCAGCGGATCTGAACGCCGACTATGTTGCGGCCACTCGAGGACGGTTGCAGACACAACCGGCAGCCGTGCAGATCGAAGTGATGCAGGCCAATTTCTTCCAGACGGATTGGAACGGTCATCTGGCGACGTTACCCGATCCACTGTTGGTGATCGGCAATCCGCCCTGGGTCAATAATTCGCAACTAGGAGCGATCGGTGGTAAGAATCTGCCTCACAAAGACAATGCGGTGAAGTTGCGCGGCATCGAGGCGATCACAGGTAAGAGCAACTTCGATGTTTCTGAATGGATGTTGAATGCGTTAATCGACGTTTTGGCGGGCCGTCGCGCAACGTTGGCGATGCTATGTAAAACGGCGGTCGCGCGGAAAGTGTTGGCGCGAACCTGGTCCGAGCAACGTAGGGTGAATTCGGCGCGGATGTATTTGATTGACTCCCTCAAATCGTTTGGTGCTTCGGTCGATGCATGTTTGCTGGTTTGTCGTTTTGGTAGGCGGGCAACACAGCCCACGTGCGACGTGTTTTCCAGCTTCAGCGCTGGACGACCGCTCCAGCAATTTGGATTCCGCGACGGCCGATTGATCGCCGACACTGACCTGTACGAGAAGTGGCGTCATCTTCGGGCGACATCGCCCGTACGTTGGCGGTCGGGAATCAAGCACGATTGCGCCAAAGTGATGGAACTGCGTCGTCACGGCAGTCGATTTACAAATGGTTGGGGCGAAGTGATGGCCTTGGAAGACAAGTTCGTCTTTCCGTTGCTCAAAAGCTCACAAGTGGCTGCCGGCAAGACATCACAGACCGACCGTTGGATGCTGGTCCCGCAGCAACGTGTGGGCGACGATACCGCGCCGATCCGCCAACAGGCTCCGCGCACTTGGAGCTATCTTCAGTCGCACGGCAAATGTCTCGATCGTCGCGCCAGTTCCATCTATCGAAATCGACCCCGGTTCTCAGTGTTTGGCGTTGGCGACTATACCTTCGCACCGTGGAAGGTCGCTGTGTCTGGGCTTTATAAGAAACTGGTATTTCGAAAACTCGGACCTTACGCCGGCAAGCCGATGGTGCTGGACGACACCGCCTACTTTATCGCCTGTCGTGACGAAGACGAAGCTGACCGCGTCGCTTCCATGCTGAACAACGGCCCATCGCACGAGTTTCTTTCGTCACTTTTGTTCTGGGACGCCAAGCGGCCGATCACGGCAGCAACTCTGGGATTACTCGACCTGACACAAGCAGGTCTTGGTAGCAGTAGCTAAACAGAGCCGTCTACATCCGCCTCACTTACGAAGCGGTAGCCCATGTCGCGAATCGTCAGAAAGTGGCGTGGTTGGGATGGGTCGACTTCAAAGATCTTTCGCAGTCGGCGCAAGAATTGGTCGACGGCGCGTGTCTCGATCGAGCCTGGCATATCCCAGACCTTCTCCAACAGTTCGTTGCGTGGAATCACACGTCCTTCGTTGTGCACAAAATAATCGAGCAGTTTCCACAGCAGCTGTGTCAAGCGAACCTCTTGACCACCCACTTTGGCCTGAAAGTGTTCGAAGTCGATCTCCGCCCGACCAAAATGAAACTGCTTGCGTCCACTATCGTGAATCACCCTTCCCTTGGCGCGACGATCATATAAGATCAGCAGATTGTTGACACGACTGATCAGCTCGTCCAGTTCGAAGGGCTTTGCCAAATACTGGTCCGCACCGACATCGAAACCACGCGTCCGATCTTCGGTCAAGGTCCTGGCGCTGAGGATCAGGATGGGAATGTCGATTCCAGTCTCTCGCATCGCCTGACAGACTTCGTACCCGCTCATCCCGGGCAACATCAGGTCAAGCACGACCATATCGATCTCTGAGGTTTCTTCGCGCAACAACTGCAGCGCAGAAATGCCATCGCCAACGGTCGTTGCCCGATATCCTTCGGCTTCCAGATTGAACCGAATACCGACGGCTAGATGCTTTTCGTCTTCAACAACGAGAATATGCTTCTTTTCACTCATTGATTCGCCTCGACCTGCGGAGTGACCGGCTGGCCTCGCAAGGTGATCTCAAACATGGTGCCGGGACCGTCGTCGCGATCGCGGACACGAATCCGACCCTTCATGCGGCGCACCAATGTATGCACGATATATAACCCCAGCCCGGTACCCGGTTTCTCGTGCTGCAATTCGACTCCCATGCGAAAGAACCGGTGAAAAATCCGGTGTCGCAATCGGCGGGGGATCCCAGCACCGTTGTCTTTGATCAACGTCACCACGCGATTTTCATCGTTCAGTTGTGAAACAACTTCGATTTCCGCTGGATCACTCGCGTACTTAAAAGCGTTGTCGATCACGTTGCGGAAGATCATCGCCAAGTCGACAGAACGTGCACGTACAACGCACGGTTCGGCCTGCACGTGAACTGCCTCGTCGGGAAAACGATACCGAATCCGAAGTTCGTCCACCCACAGCGGCAGCAACTCGGCCAGTTCCAGATCTTCCATTTCGCTGTCGATCGCCGGTTTGGAGAGCTTCGCGGCATCCAGCAAGTGATTGATCAGATCATCGAGCCGCTCGACATCTTCGAGCATATAGCGATGAAAATTCGCTTGTTCTTCCGCGCTGACTTGTCGTCTGTGCAGCGTCTGCAAGTAGAGTTTCAGCGAGGCGATGGGCGATTTCAGTTCGTGTGTGACCGCATCGATGAAATTCGATTGCCGGCGATTCAGATTGATTTCTTTGACGGAAAGCGCCAGGTACATCACGACGCCTACCAGCACCAGGACCAGAAATGTCGTCCCCACAGTCAACAAGGTCCAATAGAGCGGTGCCAGACCTTTTTCATTTCCTACCCCCAAAACCGCCAACAGGATCCACCCCACCGTCAGTGCCACGATCAACACGATCATGATCACGCCCAGCGTAATGGGCCACTTCAGGGAACGGCGTTCAAACATGGATTGGGACCAACCGTAGGGAGAATGTCGGCGGACATCCGTTACCCCGTTGAGCATAGTGGTCACTGCGGGACAGCGTCAAGCGACAGCGTCGAGCTGTGTTCTGCTTCCCTGCGGGGATTTCGTCACTGGGTCTCCGCAATTGAGTTTCAATAATTGGGATTCCGCAATTGGCGGGCTTGCCATTGGGGCTGGGAAGGCCAAACTGGTAGACATCGAGAATTGGTGCGGCGGGGACCCCTGCACCGGCGATTTGAAACTTGCTCGGCCTTTCCAGGGTAAGCTTTCCTTGGTGGCAATTTTCAGGAAAAGTTCGCAGATTGGCCACCAGGTTCGCTACGATCGCAGATGGACCGCCATAATCCACCGGTAAGAAACACACTCGCCTGGAGCTTTCATGTCGTCGTCCGCAGCGATCGAGGTCAACAATCTAAAGAAATCGTATCGCAACGGTCTTTTTGGAAAACCATTCGTCGCACTCAAAGGAGTCTCGTTCCGCGTGGCCCGTGGCGAGATCTTTGGGCTGCTGGGTCCCAACGGAGCTGGCAAAACGACCTTGATCAAGACCGTGTTGGGGATCATTCGACGCAATGGTGGTGAAGCGACGCTCCTAGGCAAACCGGCCGGTGATCGTGAAAGCAGATTGCGCGTCGGATACCTGCCGGAGAATCTGCGTCTCTCGAGCCACCACACCGCGCTGACTGCCTTGGAGTATTACGGCCGCTTGAGCGGGTTATCGGCTGCCGATGTTAAAGCGAACCGCATGCAACTCCTGGAGAGTGTTGGCCTGAACGGACACGAACGCGAGTCGATCAAGAAATTCTCCAAGGGCATGGTCCAACGCTTGGGCCTGGCACAAGCTCTGTTGCACGATCCTGAATTGCTGATCCTGGACGAACCGACTGACGGCTTGGACCCCGTGGGCCGTTCGCATGTCCGCAACGTTTTGCATCGCCTGAAAAATGAAGGCAAGACCATTTTCTTGAATAGCCACATCCTGCAGGAAGTCGAATTGGTTTGTGATCGAGTGGCGATCTTGGATAAGGGCGAACTCCGCGCACTTGGCACCGTCGCAGAGATCGCACCGCAGAAGGCCGACGGTATCGAAGTCGAACTCATGGTCAGCGGCGACAAGGAGACGGTTCGCCGAGCACTCGGAGACCGCGGCGTGACCCACTGGCGTACCGAAGGCCGCAACCACCAGATTCTGTTGCCGATACCTGATCAGGCCGCGGTCGACCAATGTGTCGACGATATGCGGCGGAATCAGGTCAGCGTCATCCAGTTGAATCCTCGCCGTATCACGCTCGAAGACGCCTTCCTGAAATTGCTGGACCAATCGCCAACACCGGAATCGCCTGCACCGGAAGTTGCCGTGGATGCGGTCGAGATTATCGAGGACGTTGTGGCCATCGACGAAGGCTGACAATCCAGTCCCGTGTTCCGCGTTTCGTTCACCACCTGTGCAAGAGAAGAAACAGTACAACCACTATGAGCAAGTACCTGGCCATCATCAAAGATTCGCTCCGCGAGGCGCTCGCATCGCGGGTACTATGGATCGTCTTGGTTTTGATCACGCTATTGCTGATGGTCCTGGCTCCGCTGAGTTATCGTGAGGATCTGACGTGGCAGATGCGCGATAACGATGTGCCAGAGTGGCCCGAGCTGATGGTGATCGTGCGGGACGAGGCCGAATCGACCAATCCTTCACCCGCTCACCGAATTTGGTCTCTGTTGCCGAAGAAGCATCAAACCGCGCTCGCCAAAGTCAAGATTCCCGGTGTGGATCAAGATGCGCAGAATCCATTTGAGTTCCTACGCGTCTTCGGCAAATTCAAGGGGGAAATCAACACGCTGCTCCAGCGCCGCGACTTCTACGATGACGAGTCATTCAACGACGTTCAAATGCTCTCCAACGAGCTGCGGGAGCTGCGCAGCGAAGGCATTGATGAATTGTCGGATCAGGAAGTCGCTCGCTTCAACCGGCTTCTTATGGAAGCGTCGTTCCCGGAGAGGATTCGCATCAGCCCTCCCACTTCGATCCAGGTTATTTACGGTTGGTCCAACGTGCTTGAACCATTTCCACAACGCGGATCCAGCATCCGAGAATCCGTGCAATTGACGGCAGCCTGGGTCATGAAATGGTTCGTTGGCGCGATCGGTATCGTGATTGCGATCTTGGTGACGGCACCCATTATTCCACAGATGTTCGACCCCGGCTCATTACATTTGCTGTTGAGCAAACCGATTTCTCGATGGCTGTTGTTTCTTTCCAAGTTTGTCGGCGGTTGTGCCTTCATCATGATTGGCGCGACGTACCTGATCGGCGGATTGTGGTTGATCCTGGGGACTCGATTTGGTGTCTGGGATGCCAACATTCTCTTGAGCATCCCGATTTATCTGTTTGTCTTTGCGATCTACTATTCGGTCTCGTCTCTCATTGGGATCGTATGGCGAAGTCCCATCGTCTGCGTCGCGCTGACGGTGGTGTTCTGGATGACTTGTTTTATTCTGGGCGTTATGAAGATTGAGTTTGAAACTCGGATCTGGAACAAGACTCGCCTTGTCAACGTCATCGAGGTGGGTGATACCTTCTTGGTTGCCAATGAAATGGGCATCTCGCAAGAGTGGGACGCTGATTCGCGTCAGTGGCAACAGGTGTTCGTCTCGCAGGACCAGAAAGAGGCGCGGCCGGTCATGATGTTCATGACGTCGATTCCGCGCGAATTTCGCCCCGTCGGACCACTTTACGACGAAAAAGAAGATCGGCTCCTGTCCGCGACACCGATGTTCCCGTCGATGAAAATGAACTTCTACGTAGGTGATCGCACCAGCGACTGGGAGGCCGAAACCGCCATCACTGCCCCCTCCGGTACGCTGGGCATGTTCCACGAAGAAAACGGCGACGTCCTGGTTGTCGCCAGCATGGGCCTTTATCGGCTAGTCGGTGATCCCACCAAGAAACAAGAACCGATCAAGCTTTGGAATTTTACGATTCCGCTGAGCAAGAGCAGTCCCTTCCAGAAGGTCAGCCCCGAAAAACCCGTGTTGCTGACCCAGCCATCGATGGCGACCATGAACCTGTCCAATCACGAGTTGGCGTTGTACACACGGGCGTCAATTACGATCGTGCGGAAGGGAGACGACGGGCAATACGTTGTGGAGCGGACGCACGAGCTGGATGGCGAAGAGCGGCAGCCGGCTGTGATCGGTGTGGGCGGCAACACACTGGTCGTGGGTCGGGACGACGGTCGTCTGCAGATTCTGGATGCCACGTCTTTTGAATTAAGCCATGAATTTCAGCCTGAAGGCCCCAACCAACCGCGTTTTATCAACGCCTCTCCCGATGGTCGCTGGTTTTCCATTGTATTTCACAACGGAAATCTGTGGATGTACGACGCCGAGTCGGCAGAATTCAAGAAAGCACGCGTGACAGGTCAAGGCGATATCTCAAGCGCGACGTTTTCGCGAGACAATCAATTGTTCGTTTGCGATCACACCGTCCGTTTGAGCCGTTATGAGTTGCCTTCGCTGAAACTGGTGCGACGTTATTCGCCAAAGTTAGATTGGCTGGCTAGGTTTTATCGGTACGGGCTCGTCCCACTTTACAGCCTTTTTCCCAAGCCCGGTGAATTGGACAAGACGTTTCAGTACTTGCTGTCAGGCAAGGAGACCGCAAGCAACAACCGTTCGGACATGGCCGCGTCCCAGCAAAGTCTGGATCCCTGGACACCGCTCTGGAGCAGTGCGCTGTTTACACTAGTCATGTTGATTGCCGCCTGCGTCTATATCGAATGGCAGGAGTTTTGAAGACCGTTTATCGAAAGAGCGACGTTCTCGGCCTCGGCCCTAAGCGGCTGTTCCTAATCCTATTCCTCGAGAATCCAGTTCATCGAAAGAGCACGGAAACATGCTTCATCAGCTCCTTCGCAAATCGTTACCCGTTTGGTTGCTGCTGCTTGTGATCGCACCCGCCGTAGCGGGGCAACGTACAAGAGTCGTCATCACCAGTTCACTTGATGGCGCCGAGCAACCCTGCTACCTGGTTCTTCCCGATGATCACGACAAGGCGAAGCCTGCGCCACTGTTGGTGTCGCTGCACTCGTGGAGCGCCGATCTCCAGCAGCGCAAGCCACTGCTGGAACAGATGGCCGGACAACGAGGCTGGGTCTGCATCTTCCCGAATTTCCGCGGAGCCAACGACGATCCGCTCGCCTGCGGGTCACTCGCCGCGCAACAAGACATCCTGGACGCCGTGGCCTGGACCAAGAGACATTACAAGATCGACCCCCGCCGCGTCTATTTAACCGGTGTTTCTGGCGGAGGCCACATGACGATGTTGATGGCCGGTTGTCACCCAGAAGTCTGGACAGCGGCCAGTGCCTGGGTCGGGATCAGTGATCTGGCATCCTGGCACGCAAAGCACAAGAACGATCGCTACGGCGAGATGATGCGAAAAGTCTGCGGCGGTGCACCCGGTGACAGTGACGCAGTGGATCAGCAGTATCGGCTACGGTCGCCGTTGACGCATTTGCATCGTGCGGCCAAAGTGGCTTTGGACATTTCAGCAGGCGTCCACGACGGCCACACCGGTTCGGTGCCTGTTCGCCACGCGCTGGACGCCTTCAATGCGATCGCCAAGGCCGCAGGCGGAATTCAGATCTCCGCAGCCGAGATCGCGCAGATCAGCCGCAAAAAGGGACACCTGGAAGAACCGACACCAAGCGACCAGGCTGTCGACCCGTCGTTTGATCGGCAGATTCACCTCCGCCGACGTGCGGGACGAGCGCGCGTGACCATTTTTGAAGGCGGACACGAAGGCATCGAAACCGCCGCCATCGCCTGGCTGGAAAAGCACACAGGCGGGCAGTAACGAAGACTTCATCCCAGTCCTACGACGTCGCTGTCTTCTTGGTCGCCTTACAGAAGTACTTTCTCACCAACTCCGTCGGTGGTGCCGGTGTCATTTTCGTAACCACGTACACCGTGCCAAACGACACGAGCAACCCAAAGATAATCGGATCGAAATTCATGATCCGATAAGGGCGGAAGAAACTGCCGTTGGCAAAAATGCCACCAAAGTAAAGCGATAGGTGGGCGGCAAATCCACCCAGCATCCCGGCCATACAACCTTGGCTGTTGGCGCGTGGCCAATACAGTGCATAGACCATCGGGGCTAGAAAACAGGCCGCCAAACCGCTGCCGACATACACGATGATGTCTTGTAAGAACTGCGGCGGGTTGATGGCGCCGATCATCGCCGCCGTGCCGACGATCAGCGTGAACAAGTAGCATAGACGTTTGATCACCTTCTCCTCGGCCGCCGGGTTGATGTTCCGTTGATAGATATCACGCACTAAGGCGGACGAGATCATCAGCAAGAAACTGTCCACCGTCGACATGACCGCTGCGAATGGCGCGGCGACCAACAGTCCGGCCAGCCAGGCAATCTCCGCCTGCTCACTCAGAAAAACGGCCATTGCCGGCATGATTCGGTCCGATTCAGCTTCCATGCCTGGGATCAGTAGCCGTGCACAACAGAAGATGATCACCAGCGGGAAGTAGATCGCCGAGTAATACATGGCGACGGTGAAGATGGACAAACGCAGTGTTCGCGCATCCTTGAACGCCATCAGCCGCACCATGTTACTTGGCTGGCCAGATCCGGAGATGGCCCACATGAAGAAGAACGAGATGGCCAGGCTGACTGGCAAGAACCCGTTCATGTCCGTTGCGCTTGGTCCAGGTCCGGACACATAGGCACCGGCTTGGTCAGGTTGGGAACCGTAGGCATACGGTTCCGTAATGACGTCCTCGACGATAATCCCCGTATCGATTTCTGCCGGTGTCAACAGAGCCATTTTGCGTTCGATGTCGCCGCGCGCGGTGAGTTCCAACACACCGACATTCAGTACTTCGGTTTGCCCCGCGGCAATCGTAACGCTGGTCGTCAGCCGCAGCAGGCGCTGCTGGTCCGTCTCGCTGCCGAACGGGATCCAGGTATCATCGCGAAGCACGAGATCTTGTTGCTGCTCCGTTGCCAGGCGCAGTGTCGCCGTACCCGCCTCGGGAGGTGTCATCTTGGCCATCTCGCGAGTTGTGTATTCTAAACCACTCGATCCGGATGGCGCTAATTTGCCGACCTGGTAGAGCGCCAACGGTAACATGATCAGGACGCCGACCACCATCACCACACCTTGCATGACGTCCGTCCAGACCACCGCGTGAAAACCGCCGTAGGTCGTGTAGATGATGACTGCCACGCCAAACGTGAACAGGCACAGCAAGTAGCCAGGATTCACGCCGTCTAATAATCCGCCGCTGTTTGTCAGCGAACCAAACAAGACGGAAGAAACTGTGTGGAACATGTCTACGTCAGTTAGCAGCGTTTGCAGAATTAGACTTCCGGCTTTGAACTGCGCAACCAGATTGAAGGACATGAAGAAGACGATCAGCGAGACGGCCAATAGACCAAAATACTTGCTATGAAATCGGTCGCGAATCACGTCCGGCACGGTGATGGCGCCCGAAATCCTTGCGACTTGATTCAACCTCTTGCCCAGCAACCCCATCGTGCATATTGGAACCACCATGTAGCTACCGATCCACAGCGCGAGAATCCACCCGTGCGTATAGATCTTGGATGGAAAGCCGGTGAAGCTGCCACCGGACGAACTGGTCGCCGCAAAGGTCAGAGCAAACGCCCAAACGCCAAGGCTGCGACTCCCCAGAAAATACTCGCTCATAAAGCTCTTGCTTTGCAGCAAGCGGTTGGACAACCAGGCCAGGCCAAAAACCGCCAGCGTGTACAGGCAGAATGTAAACAGCGCCGAATTCGATCCGGCGGCCAAGATCATTCCAGTGGTAAGATTGACCTCCATCAGGCACCCCCTTCTTGCGACGACTGTTTCGGGGCCTGAAGTTCTGCCAGTTCTTCCTCAATGTCGGAACCTTCATGGGCTTCACCTAGTTCATCGTCCTTCATGTAGAAGAAGCAGAACCAGATCGTGAAGGCGTCGGCCGCCAACCACGGCATGAAAATGCCCCAGAACAACCACGTGGGGATTCCCATGATCATGCTGATCGAACTCGGATCAACGTTTCCGCCGTACCCATTGAAGTAGCAAAACGGGACGACCCAAATCAACGCCGTTACCCAAAGACAGAAGATCACGACTGCCTCGCGGCGCGAATGTAGAAATACGGGATCGTATTCCATTTCTGGATCCAGTTCAGACTTGCTCATCGCGCGATCGAACCTCTTGTCAGCAGGGTGAACGAATCGGGATGGCGGCCAGTACATGACCGCGCGGTTGGCGATTTCGGCGAGCCTCAATTCTAAGAGGTGCGGAACACCGATTACAACCAAGGGTCACGAAATGACCCTCGAGGCAGTTTCAAAACCGGTTCTCGCAGAGGTACCGCGAATGAACACCAAAGGACGCAAATCGTTTTGTTTCACTAACGCCCGTTCGCATCCATTGGCTGTTCTACACCAACGGCCAGAAGGAGAGTCTGATCAAAAGGGTCAATTCATCGAAGAATCCTGACCCCTTTGATCCACCCCCAAAAAACACAACTGCCATCTACGGCAAGAGAGGCTCTGCTCTGGGGGCAGTGACACCCGTTGCGTCGAACGTGATCTCGCCACTGTACAACCGTATGCTACACTGCTCCGGATTCTCCGAGTTCTTTATGCTGTCCATCGCTTGATCCCAAAAACGTTCGACCTCCGAAAGCGAACCTAAATCGAATCGAAACAGATCTTCGCGGTGCTCAAACTTGAAATCCGTTTCCCAGTTATTTCCCAATGATCTGAAGTACGTATCCTGCGCGCTAAAGCAATAACTTCTCGGATAGCGGATTTCGACAAAGAACGCTTGGGTGTCTTTCAAGTTTGATGGAGTCATAATCTTCGACCTTTCTCATTTGCCAGTTAAACTCTTAAGTTGACATCAATCAGTACCACTTTTCCACTGAACTGCTTTACGCCTTAGCTCCGGCGATCTGCGCCAAATCAAGCGGAGCGTCTGTCTGAACCAGTACCCCAAATCGGCGACGCGGTTCTGGTTCGGTCGTCAACGTCGCATCGCCATGGCCCAAGAGGGACTGCAAGAAGGACTCAATTTCCACCCGACACGCGTCCAGAGTTTCCGGTACGTTCGGGGCCAAAGCTCGATCGTTTATGAACAGCTGAAACTCTTGGCGGCTGAACTGGAGCCCAGTCAATTCATCTTCCAAGCGGCGACAGGCCGATGCCGCAGCGCGAAAGGCCTGAGTGAAACGATCTTCGTTTGAACCGACCGTGGACGCTTTACGATTGTAGAGCAACCCCCAACGTTGCCCCGCGTTGTCCATGGCGTAGTCGGCTTCATGCCCCACCAAGACCACACCCGGACCAGCTGGCACATGCCGATAGTCCGCGACATCGATCAACAATTCGCCGCACGATTGCTCCGCTGTCCAAGTGTGGAAGACATTGATGAACTGTTCTGGATCAACCGGCAGATCGCCATCGACAAAGATCTTTACGTTTACGTGTTGCAATTCCATACTAGGCAGTTTCTCGTGGGCGTGTTGTCAGTGAACGCAACATAGGTGGCGTCACGTTGTCTTCGGCAGGAAGGCCGCAATCTGTAGAGTTGCTCTACGTAGCCACGGGTCCACTCCGCAGTCGGTTGTAACAGCTGTGAACCGCTTCGATAAACAGTTGTGCTTCTTCGATCGTGTGGTGGACTGAATCGGTGGTGAACGGTGCGCCCGCTTGTTCGTGTGTCGCGAAGAAATAGTCGGCAAACTTGGGCCCCGCGAACGGATCGAAAAAGATTTCCGTGTCGTAATACCGCTCCTTGAATTCCTCGACAACCTCGTCGGGATCGTTGGAGACGTCGTCATACTGGATCAGGACGAGCGCTTTGGCGGCTCGGACCATGGCGTCGTAAGCGTCCTTGCCGGCCTGGTCTGCGTCACCGCTTTCCAAGTGGAGCTGTGAACCGAACACCATGCGTTCCGCACCCGCCATCTCGAATTCATACTGCGTGACAACTTCACCGGCGCATTCGCCTTTGCCAATGTCTCCAAGGCTATACTGTCGCGGATCCGACCAGTCTGAATAGAAATTCGGATCCTGTTCAGGAGTCGGCGCGTCTATCGTTAGATCGTCCAAGGCTTCACGAATTGGGCCCTTTCCGATCCGTTTGACGAACGCCACAAATCGCTCGCCTTTCTCGCGCTTGGCCAAGTACATTTCCGTGATGCGATCCAGGGCATCGGGCACGCGTTTCGAGGGAATCGCCACGATCGGTAATCCGTACAAGCCTCCGTTTTCTTCCCATTGCCCACCCAGAACAACTTGGAAGTGGGGGACTTTAAAACCCTGAAATGTACGGCTGATGCCATAAAATCCGATATCGGCGACGTGATGTTGGCCGCAACTGTTGAAACAGCCACTAATCTTGATGTGCAGATTCTGAATCGCCTGATCCATCTGAAAACTCTTTTCAGCGAGCCGCGTACGCAATTCGGCCGCCAGTCCTCGCGATGACGAGATGCCCAGCTTGCAAGTATCTGTGCCCGGGCAGGCAACGATGTCCAGAATGTTGCCGGCCCCCGGATCGCTCAGCCCAACCTTGTCGAGCGCCGCGTATAATGCGGGAACGTCGGCCTTGCTGACCCAGCGGACTACGAGATTCTGTTCGACAGTGGTCCGGACCGTATCGTTGGTAAACTCGCGGACGATGTCGGCCAGACTGCGCGTCTGGTCCGACGTCAGATCACCCAAAGGCAACGTGACCGTCACCATGACATAGCCTGGCTGACGTTGTTCACGGAGGTTGGTCTTGATCCAGTGCGAGTAACGATCGTCGCCGCTGCCATCGGGAAGGTCACCGGGTGGTCGTTTTGGTGTTTCGAGTTCCTCTTCGGCACCGGCCAAGAATTCGGTCCAACGCGGATCTTCCTTCAATTTTGCCCGCTCGCTCAACACTTCGGCCGTGAACTTTTCCATTCCCCACTTTTCAATCAGGAATTTCATGCGAGCTCGGCTGCGCATCTTCTTTTCCCCGTGCCGGCCGAAGACACGGGCGATCGCTTGAGCGATCGGCAGGATTTCTTCCGCCGGAAGGAATTCATCGAACAACTTGGCCTGCCGCGGGACCGCTCCCAGACCGCCACCGACCACCAAGCGAAAGCCGCGCTGCGTTTGACCATCAACCTCACGTGTCTCGGCGATCAGGCCCATGTCGTGCATCGCCGCCAAGCCGCAAGCGTGTTGAGCGCACCCGCTAAAGGAAGGCTTGAACTTACGTCCGAAGTTCTGAGTGTCCGGGTGACCCAACAGGAATCGAGTCAAAGCGTGTGCGTACGGCGTGACGTCGAAGGCTTCGTCGGCGCAGGCACCGGCGTATGGGCATCCGCAGATGTTACGCACTGAATTGCCACACGCTTCGCGCGTCGTGATTCCGACCGCAGCCAGTCGTCGCATGATCGACGGCGTATCTTCGATGTGGACGAAATGGAGCTGAAAATCCTGCCGCGTCGTAATGTGCACGATCCCGTCGGAATACTCTTCCGCCAGTTCGGCCATCACCTCCAACTGCTCGGCGTTGACGCCACCGTAAGGGATCTTGATCCGTTGCATCCCCGGCGCATCCCAAGCCGTGTTTGGACCTTTGGACTGTTTGACGTCAAAAGCCAGTGTTTGGCTCTTATTGCCATCATGGCGCTGCCCGTTGTCGTAGCGCTGGCCATAAGTACCGCGCCGAAGTCGTGTTTCGGCAAAGATCTTCTCGTCGACTTTGTCCTGCTGACGTAGCTCGATTTCGGTCTCAAACGTGTCGATTTCCTCGGCGTGCTGCGCGGAGATCTGACCATCGAGCAGATCTTTCCAAAGTCCGTTACTAGCCTTCATCAAATGGCTCCCAGGGCCTTCTTTGGTGCATTTTTTGCAAGATCGAATGCAGCTTATCAGAAGCCGGTTCGACAGGCAATTGGCGCGAATTCACCGCCGTGGAGCGGTTTGAATGGCCTGCATCTGTGGAAAGGGGGCGGGAGTCTTTTTTCAGTAAGTTGCGAGTTCAATTATCCACTCTGATTGCGCACCGTATGTTTGTCGACGAATTGGTTCGAGCGATCCGATCGTCCGAGCTGTTCCCTACACGATCCTTACGACTTTTGCTATAGTGCGCGCATGAAGTCCAACGACCATGCATTGCGTGTTTACGACAACATGTTGGGAATGCTTTCCAGCCGGGAGAATCCCACGCCGATGGTCCGGCTCAACCATGTTGTGCCACTGGAGCATACGCAGGTCTATGCCAAACTGGAGTGGTTCAATCCGTTTGGTGCCGTCAAGGATCGCATCGCCGCGAACTTGATTCACGATGCAGAACAACGCGGCGTGTTGGTTGCTGGAAAGCGTCTGGTCGAAGCCACGTCCGGCAACACTGGGCTGGGGATGGCGATGATGGGCAATGCTCTAGGGTATTCGCTCGAGACACCTCTCTCGCAGGCGATTCCGCTGGAAAAGCGCACGGCATTGCGGTTTTTCGGCGCGAACGTTGTCGAACTGGATGATACGCTGTGTCCGGCACCCGGTGCCCCGGAAGGCGCAATCGCACGAGCTCGCCAGACTGCGACGGATAACCCCGAGGCGGTCCTCCTGGATCAATATGCCAACGAAGCCAATCCCGATGCCCATTTTCGCACGACGGGTCCCGAAATCTGGCGACAGACCGAAGGCCAGGTGACCCATTTCGCTGCGGGCCTTGGGACTTGCGGGACCATCACCGGCACGGGACGCTTTTTGAAGCAACAGGGAGATGTCAAAGTGCTGGGCATTTCCCCGGAAGATGGCCACGATATTCCTGGTGTTCGCAGCCAGCGGCAACTTCAGCAGACGAAGCTGTATCATCCCGACGAGTACGATCAGGAAACCGAAGTTACCAACCGCGAAGCTTACGATATGTGCCTGCGATTGAACCGCGAGGAGTGCATCATCGCTGGCCCAAGCTCTGGCATGGCATTGGTCGGTGCACTTCGAATGGTCCCGGACGAACCGGGGAACATTCTGGTTGTCATTTTTCCAGACGACATTTTCAAGTACGCTTCGTCGATTTGTCGCCATTTCCCCGACCTGTGCCCGACGAGCGAAGAAGCATCGACTGCCGTGCCGAGCCAGCACGAACAGCTGTTCGCGGAGATGATCGAGAATCTCAAGAACCCGCACGACTCGGTGCGACCAACCGTGTTGAGCAAAGAACTTGAAGCCCCGTCGCCTCCGTTGGTGGTCGATGTCCGACCAAAGGATATGTATGACGACGTCCACATGGGGGTGTCGGTCAATATCCCACAAGCGGAACTTGCCGATCGTTTAGACGAATTGCCTGAGGATCGGGACGCACCGATTGTGATGGTCTGCGGCATCGGAAAGTTTTCAAAACACACGACCTTGTATCTCAAGTCACTCGGTTATCGCAACGTGCGGAGTATGAAAGGCGGCATTGACGAGTGGGTGCGCAAAGGGCAACCAACCCAATCGAATGACGCGCAGATCTCTTAATTTCTTTTCTGGCAAGGGTGATCCGTGACAGCTCGCGTTTTGGACGGCAAGGCGATCTCAGCTGAGATTCGCAAGGAAATCGCGACGGACGTCGCCGAGTTCACCAAGCAGCACCAAGTGACGCCGTGTCTCGCTGCCGTGTTGGTGGGCGAAGATCCGGCCAGCGAAGTTTACGTGCGGAACAAGCAAAAGGCGTGCGAAAAGGCCGGCCTGCGGAGCCAACTCCATCGTATGCCCATCGACACGAGTGAATCGGATCTGTTGGCGCGCGTCGAACAACTTAACCAGGACGATCGGGTGCACGGGATTCTGGTCCAGTTGCCGCTGCCGAAACAGATTCGCGAGACACAGATTCTGGACACGGTTCACCCACTGAAAGATGTCGATGCGTTTCATGCCGAGAACGTTGGGCTGGTCGTCCAGGGGCGGCCCCGGTTCTTGCCTTGCACCCCGCAGGGTGTCTTGCAGATCCTGCATCGGAGCGATGTCCCCGTCGCCGGCAAGCACGTGGTGGTCGTCGGTCGAAGTGAGATCGTCGGCAAGCCGTTGGCCAATATGTTGGTCCAGCGCGATTCGCATTTGGGGCCTCAAGCCGTCAATGCGACGGTCACCATCTGCCACAGCCGCACGGCCGACCTGGCCGAGATAACTCGTCAAGCAGATATCCTGGTCGCAGCCATAGGCAAGGCCAAGTTCATTTCTGCCGACATGATCAAAGCTGGTGCCGTGTTGATTGACGTCGGAATCAACCGCAGCGACGATGGCCTGGTTGGCGACGTCGATTTCGCGAGCGTGCTTGAGGTTGCCAGCGCGGTAACGCCTGTCCCCGGTGGTGTCGGTCCGTTGACGGTTACAATGCTGTTGCGCAACACGCTGACGGCGGCAGAAATTCAAGTAGCGTAGCGCGTTCGTTGAATCTCGCGTAGGCCGGAAACCGGAAGCAAGAGTCCTACAGCGCTTGGTGGCCAGTCAATTGCTGATGTAGTCAGTAGCCATCTCGCTCTGCCGTTTCACAGTGATTGGAATGGTGCTTATCTTATTGCAAACAATTGGCTGTAAGTTTCACGAATCTGTCACCTCTCCCGCTTGCGGGAGAGGTCGCGGTTTCAACCGCGGGAGAGGGTCATGCGCATTTGCAATGTGGG
>MPMF02333494.1_pt1 | contig 41952 bp, 28 predicted proteins | sample 1617271 | NCBI WGS metagenome assembly MPMF02 (sample SAMN05944812, study PRJNA350692) | marine metagenome | biome: marine; feature: ODZ; material: water; isolation source: 120 m water sample prefiltered with 30 um filter, filtered on to 0.2 um... | place: Pacific Ocean | collected 2012-04-09... | reverse complement strand
TGTTCCCAGTCTCCCTTCACACGGTCACATTGTAGGCCATGCGACTTCTTTCAAATCACATCTTCAATGCCTAGTACCAGCCATACTTGGTCAATGCAAACTTTGGCAACAAGTGATTAATGGGACAGCTATGGAGACGGCGAAAGGCATTTAGAGCGATTTGCTCTCGTTGGCGAAATCCTGGAAAACGGTGGTTTTCTGACGTGTGTGACACGCGATAGGTTTGGAAACACTCCACTCAGTGTTGACCCGCCGATCAGCTTCAGCCAAGAATCCCGTAACGTCTGCGGCAAGGCGGCCCAGTTTTCCGCAAGGTAGATCTCAGTCAGTGACAGGTTGAACTCCAACGACCGGGATCGAAGAGTCGCTCTTGCTGCCAATTCCTTGCCGGATGACTCAGATGTCGCAAGCGTTTATGCCGCCGCGGCATTGGCGCCATGCTCGTATGCAGTGATCCAATCGACGATTCTCCAGTCCATCCACCGCCGATCAGGATCAGGGCCTTTTTGGCCGATGAACCCCAAATGGCCGCCGTGATCCGTCAAACACAAAGCGACCGAATCCGGCAGCACGAGTTGCTCAAAGAGCTCAACCGGAACCAGTGGATCATCTCGTGAGGCGATCAGCAGACTAGGAATGCGCACCTCTGAGATCACCTGACGCGAACTGGTGTTGGCGTAGAACTGGTCAACCGAATCAAAGCCCCAAACGCCCGCCGTGTACAGGCTGTCGAATTCCCTCTGCCCGCGAGGCATCCGCCGCTGGACTACGTGAGGCGTTCGTTCGATCAATCGACTGGATCTGCAAACCTGGCGATAGAGAGACTTGACGACGTGTCCGTCATAGAAGCGGGCGGGACCTTTCCTAAACCGCTCAACACAAAAGCCCAAATCAATCGGCGGGTTGATGGCGACAGCACTGCTCAGTTGCGACGGAAGTTGGTCGGGTGTCTCCCCCATCAGCTTGAGTGCGGCGTTCCCACCGATTGAAAAGCCGACAAGATGGATCGGCGCAGCCGGGCAGATTTCGGCAACTCGTCGGAGAGCCGAGCCAACGTCATGGGAACAACCCCCATGATAGGTCTTACGGGAGAGCCCCTCGCCCGTCCCGGAGCCGCGCATATCTATGCGAAAGGTGCGTATACCGACGTCATTGAGTCGACCGGCAATGCGGATCATGTAGGAACTCGCATGGGATCCGGCCAATCCATGAATCAAGAGTGCTGCCGGTGAAGTTGGCTGCCAGTCGGTGGGCCGATCATCGTGCAGGATTCCGATGTCGCCGTCTTCCAACAGGACGGGACGACGCGCCGCTCGATAAGGATAACGCTTGCCCCGGAGCACGGCGCCGGCTACGGTCTGGAGATGGCCGCTACGAAGGAGCCAGTGAGGTTGAAACTCGGAAAATTGATTCGCCGTCGCCTCTAACGAGTCCGTAAGGCGATTGTGGATCGGCATTGTCGGCAGACCAGCCGTGAAACTCGCTGGGTTCGTGGGCAAATCCGGAAACACGAAATACCTCGGATGCATCCGCGAGAAAACACTCTGTGTAGGTTCGTTATCGAACGCTAACCGCGGAAAAACCAGCATGAGTGGCAATATCCGAACAATCTCACCGATGGCCCCGAACAAAACGCACGAATGTCTCAATCGCCGCGAGCAGGAGAATTGGAATTACCGGAAAGAATTACACCCCATGGTTCTTGCGGCGAATAGTATTGTTATCAAACGGGCTCCGACGACTCAGAAGCGAGCGTGTTCGCGCTCTACGCGGCCCATTCCAGTGCGATCGGTTGTAAGCGGCGGACAATCGCCTCCGCCGCTCGCGCAGTCGCGCCGGTCTGTAACACATCTTCGCGTAGTTGTTTCAACTCGGTTCCGACGCGCTCCAGTTCGCTGTCGTCGTCGAGCCAGGATGCTAGCTGCGCCGTGACTTGTTCGACCACTGGAGCACCGTCGCCTTGCGGAAAGAATTCCGGCAGGATCTTGCGGTCTACTATCAGATTCGGGAGCGAGCAGAACTTACACGTCACCAGCAGTCGGACGAGCAGCCCCGAGATCCAGCCCCAATAGTAGATGACTACGGCGGGTGTTGTGCGAGCCAGCATTTCCAGGCTCACCGAGCCCGAAACCATCAGGCAACAATCCGCGACCTGGATGATTTCCGGCGTCTTGCCCACGAAAAAGTGAATCGGTAGAGCCGGACCGTGCTCATTTGCCTTATGCAACAAATGCCGACATTGCTCGCGATGCGTCTCGCTGTAGCAGGAGACGAGAAACCGCGTATTGGGATGCCCCGCTGCCAGCCGACGGATGCAAGCAACCATGATGGGCCAGTTTTGTGCGATCTCATGGTTACGTGAGCCTGGCACCACTCCCACGTTTCTTTGGTCGCTAGTGTTCCATACTTCGAGAAAAGCCTTATCGAGACAATGCTCCTGGATCTCGTCAAAAAAAGGATGACCGACGTACTCGGCGGAAACTCCTTGCTCCTCGTACCAGCGGTGCTCGAATGACAATCCACACAGCACGTGGTCGACGAATCTTCGCACGCGTTGGATCCTCCATGGCGCCCATGCCCAAAGCTGTGGCGGCAAGTAGTAGATCACCCGAATCCCCAACTTCTTCGCTTTGCGGGCGATCCACCAGTTGAAGCCGGGAAAGTCGACCAGCACCACGGCGTCCGGCCGTTCTTCTTGCAGAATCCGCTCAGCCTTGCGCATCAGAGTGTAGAACCGCCACAGCAGCGGAATCACTCGAAAGAACCCCATCACCGCCAAGTCCGTCAGCCGATAGTGCGACTTGAAGCCGGTCTCTTCCATCAGCGGACCACCAAAACCCGAGACCCGGAGATTCGGTACCCGTATTCTCAACTCGTCGATCAAATAAGCGGCGTGCTGGTCGCCACTCGGCTCCCCCACTGAAAAGAAAACATGCATCGGACGTCTCCTTTGGCAATTCCGACCAGGGACGCCCCAAGCGATGTCCGGTTCAGAATCAGGCGAATCGCGAGTTTAGGCGCTTTTGCGCGGCGTGCAATACCAATCGCGAACTGGATGTCGGTCGGTCGAGCGAATGTCGATCAGCATTTCTGCCTCGGCAGGAATTCAAGGGTTGTCCAAATGCGCCAAGTGCCAGGTCGAGACTCGAATCGGAGCGAGTCCGAAGAAACGTTCGTTTGCCGCGACGCAATTGCCGTTTCCCTAAGTCTAGCAATGACTTTGGTGGACCAGCCCTAGATTGCCGTCTCGGAAAACAAAAACCCAATACGTCGTGGGAGCCAGCCAAGGTTGATAACGCAGCCCGCAGACTCCCACGTCGAGTGGTCTTGCCGCATCGCGACTCACATCGCACGAAGCCGCATTGGATGCGTCGATATGCAACGCGTTCGGTGGCATTCATTACGCCCGGTGGACGTTCCTCCGCGACCTGCGTCGAGGTTGGCGTGACCTTAAGCCGCGAAGTGATGTCATCGGGCAAGACGTCGCCTGGATAGATGCGAAGCGTGGCATACGTTGACAAGCAAGTCGGGTAGTCGTCATGGTATTCAGTCACTCGGCAGGTCGCACCATGGTTCGCATCGCCGTCGCCGCTCATCGCGACTCAAGTCAGGCTGTGCATGAAACTCAGTTTACCAAATGTTGGACCGTTGCCCTACGGTCCCATCATTGGTGCCAAGTATTGCGTGTACTGGGCTCAGTCGGAGCCGCGATGTTTCAATTCACGCCGTGGCTGCATACACTACCGGCTGTCCGCTTTGCAACTTGATCGGGTCCAAAACCCATCGCTAATCCGCGCACTAGGCCTCGCCGGGTCGTGACTCACCCGTCCCCCGTTTGCCAGATCCTCTCGATCTAGTTCGCTCCAAGCTCCAACAGGAGACACCATGAAACCGATTTCACAACTCAATTCAAGTGCCAAGCGGCGTGCCGCGGCGGTCCTCATCCTCTTCGCGGCTGCGGCGATGGCCCGTCCTTCAGCGTCGGCCGCAGAGCCGCCTCGCACCGCCGCCGGCCATCCGGCCGAAGGCAAACTCGAGTCGTTCTTCGGTGATCCGAATCTCGAGATCCAGCAGATCCACCGCGGAGGCCGTTTCGCCAATTGCGCCGTGGCCGTCGATGGCACCGTGCTGGCGGTGATCACTGGTGTCAAATTGCGCCGCAGCGAAGACGGTGGTAAGACCTGGGGCCCCGAGATCACCATCGGCACAGGGTTCATGGGCGGCGGAGTCACGGTGAACGAAGCCAACGGCGAGATCCTGGCCTTCGTCGAAGACCATCACCCGCCCGCAAACCTTACAGTTTATAGCAGCAAGGACCACGGCAAGACCTGGTCGAAGGTGGACGTCGAGATCAAGCCCGATTCCAAAGGCAACGTGCCTTCGATGCACATGAACGAACACGGCATTACCTTGCGACATGGCAAGCACAAGGGGCGGCTCATGCGTCCGTCGCGTTGGTATGCCGGCAAAAACCACAGCAGCAAGTGGCCAATGCACTACACCAACGCCATCTTCAGCGACGACGGCGGCAAGACCTGGAGCACCAGCGACCCATTCCCCGCGTTTGGCACCGGCGAAGCAACCCTGGCCGAACTCTCCGATGGCCGCATCTATTACAACTCGCGCCGCCACTGGGCTCCCGAAGGAAAGAACCCGCGTCGCCGTTGGACCGCGACGAGCGATGATGGCGGCAAGACCTGGAAGGATCTGAAGATCTGCGAGATCCTCCCCGACGGGCCGCAAAATACGAACTACGGCTGCATGGGCGGGTTGGTCCGCTTGCCGGTCAAGGATCGCGACATCCTGATCTACACCAACTGCGACAGCCCCGACGGGCGCAAACTGGGCACGGCCTGGGCGAGTTTCGATGGCGGCAAGACGTGGCCCATCCAACACCTAGTCGATAAGGGTACGTTCGCCTATTCCTCGGTCGACGCAGGTCGCCCCGGCACCAAGAGCGAAGGCTGGATCTTCCTCAACTACGAAGCCGGCGGATCAAAAATGGCACGCTTCAACCTCAGTTGGCTGCTTAAGGGCGAAAAGACAGGCGACGGCGACATGCCCAAGTGGCTCAGTGAATAGAGCGGCTGGCCATTAGGCTGACGCACGCCGCGCGGGCTACTCGTCAAGATCTGTGAGCGGCAGCCGCGAGAGCCAACGCCTACGGGCTGGTTTCGCGTGACATAGTTGTTCAGATACTTGGCAAACGCGTTGCAAATCTCAGCCACGTTGGCACACGTGCGGTGCTCCTCCGGACTAGAATCTCGTGTTGGTGAATAGCACATGTTTTCCACTTTGAGGATCGGCATTGATGGTCGATATCAACCTTCAAGGTTTTATCTCTACGGGACGCTTTGGCGCGATTCGGCTCGGAGATTCCGATGCAGATGTCATTGGGGCGTTGGGATGCAGTCCGGAGTCAATTCACATTGATGTTTTTGATGAAGAACATGCGGGCTTTCGGATCGGATGTTTGGGTGTATCGTTTTCGTTACAAAGACTGAATTGTATTTCAGTCTTTTTTCATCCCCCATTTCCGGATGTATGTGATGGAATAGTCATCGATACGGAGGGAACTTCTTGGAGGGATTTGTCACCCATGGCGACCTGCGACATACTGAGTGAAATAGACCCTCGATTGACGCCGAACATCGCGTGCCTGCAAAAGGCCAAACGCAGCGTGTACGGGATTAGAGCGTCCGACATGATACTCCTCGTTTTCGAGCGCAGGGACAGCGGATACATACTGGATGCGATAAGTGCTTCGCTACTTGATCCGTGAGCAACGAGAAAACGCGGGCCTCTTAATGCTCTAGTACGGCCAGTACTTGGCGACTCGTGGTATGATCATGATGAGTGAGTAGAGGGCGAAGGATTTGTTGCAGATTGATCACACGGACACCGGTCCGATATTGCTGCGTCCGGCGGCCACAACGCAAGTCGGACCTGGAATACCTCGTTAAGGATTGAGGCGTTCGAGCGTATGGCCACATTGAGAAAGGAAATGATGGAATGCGAATGCAGTTCGCCTATCTCGACTTGAAGAGCGGCTCGTAAATCACTACGTTTGTGGTGTATCTGAATCTTTCAATCGCCTTTCATTGCACGGGCTCAGCAATCGAGCCCACCTTGAATGTCGCTATTGCACTCGGAAGTCGGCCACCAAGACGGCATCAACTCTCTCGTGTTCTCACCCGATGGACGGCGACTTCTATCGGGGAGTGGGGATGGGACCGCCAAGCTTTGGGATGTCCAAACCGGTGCCCTTCTGGAAACGCTCTCCTGGGGAGCTCGGGAAGTCAATGCCGTCGCATGGTCACCCTGCGGAGAAACAGTGGCGGTGGCAGGTTCGCCGCCCGATAGTCTACTCGACGAGAGCGAACTCAAGAGCTATCAGGCGTACTTTGACCATCACGACCGGTCGTTCTTCGATTCGAGGAGTGAAGAGGGTAGCGGGCCGGCGGAGGAGGTGCGACTCTTTGACTCAAGAACCGGTGCTCTTGTCAACACTTTCGCAGACTACGGTGAAGGCGTTGCTTTCGCGCCAGATGGACGGACACTGGCTGTGGTTTCGTGGCGATCCCTCTCGCTCATTGACCTGGCCACTGGCCTCTGTATTTCTCGGTTCGACATGGGCCTTGAGCAAGACGCACTGAGAAACGTGTTCTTTTCTGAAGATGGCAAGCACGTCGCAAGTATCGGCAGTAATGGTGTGATGATATTCGATACCCTTACGGCCAGTCCCCACATCATTGCGACGGATAAGTGCTTATTCACAGATGCAGAGAATATTGAGAACGCATTTCGCGTGTCTCGTTTGCCGAATTCCCTGGATCAAGTAGGACCGCCGGATGAGGCTGCATATGTGGCCGAGTTTTGGCGACACACGTTACCGGGTTTTCGCCCCAACAACTCATCCGATGGCGGAATGGGCATTCAGAGAATTGCATTCTCCCCGGATGGGAAGTTGGCTGCAATTCACACATTCGGCGGAATAACCATCCTGGATGTGAGCAACGGCGAGACGGTTTGGTTCCTTGCCTCCCCAGATCAGAAATATTTGCGAACCACAGCGTTCTCCCCCGACGGCAAACTGCTTGCAGCAACTGGTGATCACCAGACCATCTTTGTTTGGAGTGCCGAGACTGGAAAAGACGTGCGTCGCATTGGTCACCCACCTCCCGCCATTACAAGCGTTTCATTTGGTGAGCGGTGCATTCTTGACGTATCGCGTTGTCGTCGGTTTGGTGATAGTTTTGAACGCAGGGCTCGCTTAACGGCGTTTGCGATTGGCTCGTTCGAGGGTTTTTCGCCGTTGGGTGCGACGCGTGTGTCGGCGAGCGGATTTGGCCTTTGACTCGGTGGTGCGCATTTGAAGCTGGCACTCTGGATGATCGACCAACCAATGGTCGGGAAGTAAGGGAGTCAGTGATGCTGGATCCTCAGGATCGCAGTGGGGCAACCGCTCAAACACGTCTTTCAGGTAAGCGAAAGGATCGATCTTCAAGCGGCGGCACGTGGCGGTCAGTGTGTAGAAGACCGCCGCAGCTCGGCCACCGGCGGGACTGCCAAAAAAGAGCCAGGCCTTTTTTCCCATTACCGGGTTCTTCACCGCCTGCTCCGAAGCGTTATTGTCGAGCGGGATGGCACCGGATTCCAGAAAACGCGCGAAGCATTCCCAGCGAGTGGTCATGTAATTGATCGCGCCACGCAAGTCGTGTTTTGGACGAAGCGTCTCGAGCTGGTCATCCAACCAACGCTTGAATTCCTGCAATAACGGACACGAACGAAGTTGGCGTTGTTCGTGACGCTTCTCGTCCGACAGTTGCCGCAGTTCATCCTCAATATCGAACAGCCGCTGGAAGTAACCCATCGCCGTCGCGGTTCTCTCGGTCGGACCAAGATCATGCAATTCCTCGAACTTGCGGCGTGCATGCACATAACAGCCAGCGATTTGAATCCGACCCTGCGTATAGGGATGCAAAAACTCGTAGCCGATGTAAGCGTCTGACACAAGGATTCCCTCGAAGTCCGCAAAGAACTCGGCGGGCCCTGCCCGCGAACGACTCTCGGTAAACGAGAACGTCGTATAGGGACGCTGTCGATCTCCGAGAACGGCCCACAGGTAGGTCGTCGACGTTTTGCCTTGCCCCGGAGCCAGCATCTTAACCGGCGTCTCATCGGCTTGGGCTACCGGCGATTCCAACGCCAGGCTCCGCATCAAGTCGGTGAGCGGAGTCAATTCTTTCGCCAGACGCATCATCCAACGACATTGAGTGCTTCGGTCAATCACCAGCTTGCTGCGTCCGAGGATCTCCTCCAGCCGATAGTAAGGCAGATGGTCCGCGAAATGGTTGACAGCCAAACCGGCCAGCAGCGAAGGGCCCGCGAAGCAATTGATGATTCGCGGCGGTCGCGGGGCGGAAAGCATGGTCGTTTCCGTGGCGTCGACATTGTCGACAGCCAATGTCTCGACGAACTCTTCGACTATCCGAACCAATACTCGGACAGACGACCTGCGTCTCCTTCCAAGGCAGCACCGCCTTTTGACATTCACTGTTGGAACAAGAGCGTCGGTCCTATGGGCGCTCGAAAGAGCGAGTATGAGTTGCTCAGGTCTTCGAAGGCTGGGAGGCCCGTGGCACTGGTCACATCCTCGCCCCGAACCAGCATGCTGCGACGCACGATGACGTCTGGATGGACTAACGGTGAAAGACCGTCGAAGCTGGCCGGGTCGCGAAAACGATCGCCGTCGGCCACCTCTGTCGACATCAGAAGAATGTAAGTAACGTTCTGCTGAAGGCGAACGGCTTGGTCCAGACAGATGTAGCGAAATGATTCGCGCAACTCGCCGGAGTCCTCTGGGGACACATGACATTGCGCGATCTCAGTTGCTTCGTCCGATTCGATGCGCAGAAGTCGCAGGACGTGATTCGCGACAATCCGGCGTTTCTTACTCTGGGCAGAATGCAGGGAAGGCTGGTCGCGTTGGTGCTCTGTCGGAACCGCACGAGCGGGGCGAATGGGAGCGTCTTTGTCATGGTCGTCGAACATTCCAAGATGAGTGACCAGCTTTTCACCGCTGCCAGCTCTAAGCTGGAATTCAGACCCGATTTCTCCGGTGACGTCGTTTCGCAGGTTATGCCATCCTGGGTCTACAACCAGTTCTGGACCGGACGGTAGATTCAAATCTCTGGCGTGACCACGGTTATTGATCTTTAGGAGCGTGGCAGCCAACTGATCGGCAACATCCTTTGGCGGCTCAATGTTCGTGTCGGCGTCTTCATCAAGGTTGTTCTTCAGGTCGTAGAAGACGGTAGGGATTGAAGCGCCTCGCGACCCATCTGCTGACCATGGAGCCCAGGGCATGGCCAGGCCACCGTTAACGATCAGCTTGTTCGTGCCCTGTCGGATCGCCAGAGCGTCGTTGAGATAAGGTGGTCCCAGATGGCAAAAGAACACTCGCGGGCGATTGTCTGGTGAGTCGGGAGTGTCCTTCCAGTATGCAAAGACGTCGCGGCTGTCCTGGGCTTCGTCGGGGGCAAGCGAGTGTCCGACAACCTGAGCGAGCGTCGCGTAAAGATCGGTCAACGTGACAATGGAGCGGTTCAGTTTTCCGCCCTCAAGAACTGCCGGCCATGAAACGATGAAGGGAACTCGGATGCCGCCTTCCCAGAGTTTCGCCTTCTTGCCGCGCAGACCACCGCTCTCCTGATTTCTGCCGAGGTTGTCACCAATGTTCGGCCCGTTGTCGCTGGTGAAGATGACGAGCGTGTTTTCAATCAGCTTGTGGCCGGGCCAGCGGGGATCGTCAGTCGTCTTGAGCTGAGTCAGTAGCTTACCGAAAACAACGTCGTTCTCGAGAACCATGTCCTCCCGATCGCCTGCCTTCGCGGCGTCGCTGTAGCGACTTCGACCTTTGATCGGCGTGCCTGCGATTCTGTCTGGAACGGCGTAGTCTCCGTCAGGATTCCGTTGAAAGTGATTCGCGTTTGGCACATAGTAGAGGAAGAACGGTTCGTCATTCTTCTTTGACTGGCGATCAATAAACGACTCGGCTTCACGCAGGTAGAGCGGACCGAGATTCCTCAGATCCCAATCGGGGGCGGCAAGGATACGTCCTTCGCGATTCTTCATGCCGATCAGCTTCATGCGGCTGCGGTCCGTGAAGGTGAAGCGGTCGTTGCGGATCAGGACGCGCGGCTCGGTGTCGAGTGGGTCTTCGGTGTTTCCCATGACGCCGAAGTATTCGTCAAAGCCGTGATGGGTAGGTCCGTCGAGGATTGGCTTCGTGAAGTCCACATCGTGAAAGTAAAAATCGTCGGCAGGTTTGCCCGCACCGTCGTCGAATGACATGCCGATGTGGTACTTGCCGATTCCGGCTGTGCGAAAACCGCTGGCCTGCAGCATTTCGGGCAGCGTTGTCAGCGCCTGTTGAATCATGGGAGTGTTCGGGCCATGAGGCAGCCAGCCCTGATTCTTCAGGTACGACCGATGAGCAAATCGTCCGGTCAACAGCGAGTAGCGCGTCGCACTGCACATCGAGGCTGGCGCGTAACCATCCGTAAACACCATCGCAGAGCGAGCAAACCGGGCGAGGTTGGGAGTGCGTAATGTCCTCTCAATCGGAGGTGCATTGGGACTCAAGCGTACTCCGAGATAGGCACTCGTGTCTCCGATTCCCATATCGTCCGCCATCATGATGATGATATTCGGTTTCGAGGGGCGCTCGGCTGCCCGAAGCTGCCCAAAAGGGCATGCCGATAGAACAGCCGCCACGACGAGTGCCCGGACGAACAGTTGGAGTTGTGCGATGACCGGAAAAGTTCTCATTAGCGGCTAATTCCGTGTTTTGCTACTGACGTGTTTGGTTAGAGAATTGATGTCGAACCATGGTCTCACCTACTAGCCGAAGTGGCGTCCAGACGGAGTTTTACGTAAGCCGTTGATTGCGGGGCATCAAAAGCGTAACTGGTATAGTGCGGATAGCTGAGCGCCTTTCGTTTCCTGCCATTGGCTGGTTGCATGTCAGAACGAATCACGCGTTTTTCTTCCGACCACGGCTCAATGGTGATTTGCAGCGGGCAGTCTGTGACTCGGATTGATTTGGTTATCTCGCTCCCGCTCCCATCCTCGTTCTTGATCTCAGTTCGCTCATACCGAATCACTGGCCAGCGAGTCTTCTTCTCGCCCGGCATCCTGATCGGCAGGCGGACTTCCATCCACTTCCAGTTTGTGGGCATTGTGTCGTGCACGACGAGCTTCCGGCCGGGGACTGAATACTCCAGCCCTGCGAGCCCTTCGAGGTACAGCAGAAGCTTGCCCGCGTTGAAGTTCGAGTACTGGTCTCCGAACAGTTTGCCGCTTCGCGTGTAGGCTTCCGGTGCGACCGGAATGTTCCAGTCCGTACTGAAGTTGTAGTGGGTCAGATGATTCAGCGTCAGCCGCCACGCTGGATCGCCAAGCCGCTGACGAAACATGCCGTCGAGCGTGAAATATGCGGTATCGGGTGTGTAGCCAAATGAGTGGTCTACATTCGTAGCGAAAGCCTTCATGGCCTGACGGGACATGGCGAGAGGGAAGAAGTCGCCGTAAAAACCCTGGGCTTTATCAAACGCCCATGACCGGGTCATCTTCAAAGCATAATCGCGCGGGAAATGCCTCGAGCGCATGTGCCAGAATCCCGTTGTCATCAACATGCCATTTTTTGGTCCACCGAAGAAATGTTCGTGACCGTTCGCTTGCCAGCGCTGATCGAACCACGTTCTGATTCCGTCCGGACCGAGCGGCACTATCCGTTCCCAGCGTTCGACATCCTCGACATAGCCGGTGAGGCGGGCCATCGCGATCAAGGCTTCCGCCACTTCAAAATGATCCGAGAAGAACGGGGCGATTCGCTCGCGAAACACTTCTCGGAAGTAGCCTTCGTAACAGTCTCGCAGGAATTCGACATCGCCCGTGTGCTGGTAGATCTGCCACGCTCCGAGGACATGCTCCGACAGCTCATTGCCGTACACACCTGAGTGCCACGTCGTTCCCTTGTTGTCAGCCAGCGCAATATCGCCACTGGGTTGTTTTCGATAGTGACCGTTGCTGAAGGCGTGCTTCCATGTCAGAGCATTTCCGTACGCGAAATGCGACTTGTCGTTCGTCCACGCTCCCACTTTGATTTGGAACGCTGCGTCGTAGCGATGCATGCCGAGAAAATTATTGACAGCCGTCTGCGTGTGTGGCTCCATCTCCATTCCGCGTTGCACATCGATGTAGTACATCAGGTACAGCGACCATAGGTAGTAGTAGATGTCTTCAAACTTCCGATCCGAGCAGCGAAAGTAAGGAATCTCTTCGCTCAGTTGACGATTCATCTCTCGCGTCTTCGCGAGTATTGCCTCACGCGGCTCGCGGAGCACTTCCATCGCGTCTTTCAGCGCCTGGCCGTGGTCATCGTGCATCGCCCACACCAGTACGACTCCTTTGCTGTCGCAGGGCACTTCGAACTCATACTGCATCTCGCCATGCTCACCCTTTGCGAACTTGTGGCTCGTGGCGAAGTTCCGGGACGCGGCGAGAACGGTGCTCATGCCCTGATACATGATTGGACCAACCTGTTCAGAGCGATCTGTTTCAGGCTGGCACTTCGTCGTGCCCCCTTCGACGATGTGGATGGCATTGTGATCCGCGTCATACTTGATCGTGGCAGTGCTCGTCAGACTGTGGCGTCCAAAGAAACTTTGACCGTCCAGTCGCAGCGTGACCGGAGTCGACGAGGTGATGATCGAACAAGCTACGTCATTTGCGGCAATGAACTTCTCCTCTCGTAACTGGACGCCATCGACTTCGTATTCGCAGATCATTCGGTCCGGTCGCCAGTACATCTTCCTCGGGACCGGGTGACGATGAATCTTCCCATCAATCACTATGCTGCCGTACAGAACCCGCGTGTCCTTGTAGAACTCCCAGCCCGAGAAGTCGTTGCCCAGACCGGTATCGTCTTGATCCTTACCGCGACTCTGGACCAGCCCGACGCCGCGACTGCGAAGATCGTGACAGAACGGATGAGTCAGCCCGAGCGTTTCGTGTTCCTTCGGCTCCCAACTCGCATGAAACCCGCCGACATAATACGTGACGTTGCCAGCGAGGAATCCGTGCTTCTTTCCCTGAATCTCCTGCTGCAAACGCTGGCAGTAATCCGACAAAGGCGGAGCGTCCGCGAGTGTGAAACTGACACTGAACAGCAAGACCAACGTCGCGGCGAGAAAGGATGACCGAAAAGAAGTCATGGCAGAATCGCAGTCAATTGCGTCGATGCGAAGAAGATATTCGCAGCTAGAGTTGTCATTGTTCTCATACTTTGTGATTTAATAATGGACGTAGGACATTCTTACAACGTGACGGCGTGCTTTCCCGACAGCTTGAAGTCGAACTAATCCCATATTGGGTTCACGCCTTTGCGTACTTGAGTCTGTGGAAAAATGGATGTTCGCCGAAGGGTAAGTCACGGAGGCTCGTCAGGTTCCGTTCGGATATTTGAACGTGAGGTTTTCGATGATGCCGGAGAAGTGGTTCGGTGTGCTGTAGTTTCCGACGGGCTGGAGCAGATCGGCACCAATTTGAATGGAGTCGCCGGGCTCGTTGCGAATGATTCCTGCTTCCGCCTTTCCGACGAGCTTGCCATTCACGTTCAGCAAGACTTCTCCCCTGGAATTCCAATTTGCTTCGAAACTGACAGAACCAGTGATCGCCGAGATTGGGTCATCCGTTTGAACGGACAAGACAAGCTAAAAAAAACAATGCAAACCGTTGCTATTCAACGAGAAACAGCTCGCCACGAATCGATGCGACGAGCTGTTTTGAATTCAAGTCGAGTGTTCAGAAGACGGTTAGAACTTTTTGTCGCCTCCGTCGCCGAGTGGGAGGGCGATGTCGTACAGCTATTGATGGCTGCTTGAGCCTTGCATACGGCTGGAGACGGAATACAAAGAACGGGCATTTTCGGAACTGTATTCCTCAGTTAATGCGTTAATGAGATAGAAAGAAACTTCTGGCAGGACGAAAACCGTTAGTAACGTAACTGTATGATGGTGCATGCCAAGTGCGTGTGCTGCAGCGCACCGTCCATGATCGACCATGAAGCGAGTCGCCACACCGTACCCGGAGATCATTCTCCAGAATCGGGGAGAGACGTTCGTTCCTTGGAGTTTGGGACCATTCGTGAAGATTGCCAAGCATCTCATTTCCCAGTGATGACTTGTCGCACATGATCTTGGATGTTGCCCATACTGGCCAAAGCTCGCTTGGTGCGACGATCTCGAATCTCGACCACGAACACACCAAACAGGTTGTTCTCTCTATCGATCCATGGCCGAAAACCAAAGGCTCCGGGGCTGCTGATCTCGATGCCTTGACCGTTCTCTTCTTTCCGGTCGAGCCATTCTCCGAGCCCATATCTCGATCCAGCCGTGAGCCTTGCCAACGTTGCCGACTTTTTTTCCGCACCTCCGGTCTGATCCTTCTCCATCTCCCGAATGGCCTCCTTCGACAAAACCCGCTTCCCGTTGAACTCACCCTCGGCAAGGAGCATCGTCAGGAAGTTGCGGTAATCGTTCATGGTGGAACTGGCACCGCCTGCGATGCGTGGGTTGCGGTTGAGCCCGAAACGACCGTAGCGAGTGTTCTTCATTCCGCAGGGGCCAGCGATTCGCTCCTGAAACAGGTCGGCCCACGATTTCCCGCTGACAATCTCGGCAATGGCCCCGGCCACCTGCATCGAAACCCCACCATAGCGAAATTCCTTGCCCGGATCAGCAACCAGCGGCACCTCGGCGATCTGGTCGGCGGCTTCCCTCAGCGTGATTCGGAAGGTGCCGATGGCCGGATCGTCGCCGGGTAGCCCCGACGTGTGCGAAAGAAGCTGTCGGATAGTGATCTCGCCTTTCTTGCCAGTGAACCTTGGTAGGTGTTTGGAGACCGGATCGTCGAGGCTCAGCTTACCTTCGTCCACAAGCGTCATGATCGTGGCAGCCGACAGCCACTTGCTGGCTGAAGCGATGGAAACCACCGTTTCGGGTTTGTATTTGCTGAAACAGTGCTCGTAGATCATCTCGCTGTCCTTGACAACCAACAGGCACGCCCCATCCAGCGGTGCGTCCTCGACGGCCTTCTTCAGCGAAGTGGTGATGCCGGTGAAGTCATAGTCCGCCGCTAGAGCATGACGCCCGCTTGCGTGGAGACCGAAGAATAGCGGTCCTAGAACGACGCAAATCGCTGGGAAAGTGGTCTTCTGGCGTTGCATGGCTACGGCTCTTCTGACGTTAGAGAAGGCGAACTGGCATTTCGAGCAGCGTTATTGTCGCTTTCCCGAAAGCACATGCAAGCTATCCACCGAGAAGTCGGTCTCGAAATGTCGCCGCATTCGGGTGAGACGACTTGGAACCGAAATCGGCCAGTGCGCTCTTCACTTGGAGAAGGCGAGCCGTGGAAGGTACGAGATCATCGACATTGCTGTGAAAGCGTTTGAACTTTCCCAAGAGCTACGGAGCAAATGGCTGACGGCTGACTACGCCGCAAAACGTCGCATCCTCGAAATCATCTGTTTGAACTTTTCTCTCGAAGGCGTAACTCTTGTGCCCACAATGAGAAAGCCCTTTGACATGCTCGCCGAAGGGCTCGATTTGAAAAATAGTCGGGGCGACAAGACGGCTATTGAACTTTTTCGATGTGGTGTTGCCAGTTCGTCGGACCATTTGTCCGTTGCGTGCCAAGCACTTACGACGATGTGGACGTGATTCGCTTCGTGTTCTTGTCTTGAGTGTTGACCGGGGTCGTGTTGCCGAGAAGGCGCACCACTCACCTATTCGAGTATCTAATCAGCTGCAGTTGTTCGAAGCAGCGCCAGTTCTGGTGAAGTTTCGTAGTAGACGCTACGGCCGCGTTTTTCTGCCAGATACGCAAAGTTCGCCTCCACAAGACGCTTCAGGTATTTCGCTACATTCTGTTTGCTCTTGCCGGTGGCCTTCGCGAGGGATGAATTGGTGAATCGACCTTGCTTCACAGCGACTTCGAGAACACCCTGTTCGGCATCAGTTAGGACAGAGCGAATTCGTTCCCATGCGAGTTGCTGCAACATCTCACGAGCGCCACCCGCCGACAGCGTACTGGTGACCCCTCCGGAAGTCGGGTCACGAGCGTGGTGATCGAATCCATGACAAACCGAATTTTTCCGGCGAATACGTCGTAGAGGTGATCGACGAGTTCGTCATCCACTGGCGCGATCCATTTGTTCTTCTTCAACGCCAGCAGCTTGTATCGCAATTTGATTGCACGATGAACATCCTGTTTGCTGAGTGGCGGCAGGTGAATGGGATGGCCAAAGAAGACACTCCGGACTCGTTCGAGTGGAACGATGATCTCCTGAAACATTCCCGTGTAGCCTACGAAGATGAAGTAGACATGTTTGGTCTGCAAACTGTCTCTCGTTTCGTCGAAGAACCGAATGAGTTGTTGCGGGTCGTCCCGAGCCAACAATTCCAGATTGTTGAGGTGTAGGATCGCTCCTGCGAATCGTACTTTCCGCACACGTGTCAACAGACGGTCGAGGTATTGCTTCAGCGCCGGTACGGACACTTCACCACGATGGACGGTTGTTGATTTGCTCTTGCCTCCGGTTGCCCCTGAACCGAGGACGGAAATTCCACCCGAAAGGTTGACTGATTCTCGCACAAGGACGCCGGTGAGGGCTGAGACTTCCGTCAACAACTCGTCTTTGGTTGCTGCGGCCTGCCCATCTTCAGCGCCAAGCGACCCGCCAATGCGCCGACAACGCTCAGCAGGAATTCCCGAACGCTCCGGTCGCGTTGAACCGAAATTTCCGACGCGGGGGTTAGCAGTTTGGTTTGCGCTTCATTTTCCCACAGGTACCGGTGGAGGTTGACAAAAGTCGTCTTGCCGACGCCCACATCGCCTTCGACGACAGCACATCCACCACCCGGGTTCCGGAGAAAATTGGTCAGAAGCTGCCATTCGGTCGACTTCTCGCCGCGACCAACGAATGCTTCAGCGACCGACAACGCGCTCTCCGGTGAAAGCGACAATGCCCGTGTGTCATATGGGTTGTCCTGGAATCCGAAACGTTCCCAGAGATTCTGTGTGAGCCGTGACTTGCGTGTCATCTGTTGTTGCGACTTCGAAGGATGGTAGACTTTAGTAAACCCATTTTGGTTTACCATTTATTACCGTCCGCCATCACCGCAAAGCAACGAATGACCGGGGTCAGCCGACTCGATGCCCGTGCAGGAGAGCCATTTCCAATGTTGCGCCTCGGTCTGCGCGAAATGACACTTCCGCCAACCAGATTATCGTAAACCGAGTCATCATCGCCACTTCGGGAATCCAAAATGGCACCCATGATGACCCCGGTCAGTCGGGGCGACAAGACGGCTATTGAACTTTTTCGCCGTGGCGTGATCAGGTCTTCGGCGCAATTGTCGCTTGCGTGCCAAGTACTTACGACGCTGCGCCCGCCGAAGCTTCGAACCTGACTTGCGGAACTGGCGTCGGTCGCGATGACCGAATGCACGAAGCGAAAGAGCCGAAGTGCAGATTTGACTACGCGCGGCGAAGTGGTCCGAATCTGCCGTGCGAACGCCGAAAAGCAGGACGACTACACGCGTTAACTGCTCTCGGTCAGTTTCACCGAAGTAGGAAACTGCATTTTGGCAATCGGACCAGGTGTGCCGCCGCAAGGCACGCCGTGCGCGTTTAGAAAAAGTGAGTAGATGCGGCATTCGGAGCGGCTTTCTTGTTAACGATTGAGGGGTCCAGGCGGCATACTGGCTAAGAGGAGGTGTGTAAGTTGGATCCAGAACGACGCGAAACCGAATCACGGCAGCAGTTTACGCAGCTTTGGCTGCAGGCCGAGCCATCCGTTTCGGCGTACGTCTTCGCAACGATTTCGGGTTTTCATGACGCTGAAGACGTGGTTCAGCAGATCGCGCAGGAACTGGCTCGAAGGTTTGAGCAGTACGATCCAGACCGTCCTTTCCTGGGATGGGCGCTCTGGATCGCAAAGTCACGAGTGATCGATTTTTATCGGCGCAGGAAGCGAGACCAGATTGTGTTCTCCGACGAACTTCTCGTCCAGCTTTGCCATGCAATCGCGGAGCGAGCCGCCCAGCGAAATGAGCGCCGCGAAGCACTTGAGCACTGCCTGGAACAATTACCCCAGCGATCGCGACACTTGCTTGATCTGCGATATGTCGAGGAATTGCCAGCCAGCCGAATTGCGACGGTGACCGACTCGACCGCCGGCTCGGTGCGAGTTCTGCTTACTCGCGTACGTGGTGCACTTGCCGCGTGTATCCACCGACGACTCGCGGCGGAGGGTGGGTGATGAGCGTAAGCGATGAATTACTCGATCGTTTCCTCGACGGCGACGTCTCCCGGGAAGAACATCGTCAGATCCTGAGTTGGCTGGAGACGGGGCCGGACCACATACAGTTGCTCGCTCAGCGCGCAGAGTTGCATGCTGATTTACGGAGATCGTTGAAGCGTCGCGGCATTCAGAACGAAGCATTGAATTCCGTGCACCATACTCACGGACTCGATGCGCGTGACCACGAGTGCGATAGCCGTCGCCATTCGCGCTTGCAGACCACATTGACCTACTCTTTGATTGCCGCCGCGCTGGCAACTGCCGCATCGCTGGCCGTCATGTTCCTCCGCCCCGGCATGCCGAGTTCGCCAGCCGCGATCGCCCAAGTAGCGTTTCAGTCGAACGCACTCTGGGCGACCCACCGGGAGGAAGGCGCGTCGATCGGAGTAGAGACTCTGCGGTTGGAAGCCGGACTCGCAAGACTGGATTTCGCCAACGGAGCGTCCGTCACGCTCCAAGGACCGGCAGTGTTTGAGGTTATCAGCGGCGAACAGGCTCGACTTCACAACGGCATCATGACGGCTCATGTTCCCAAATCGGGCGTTGGATTTCGGGTGGAGACTCCGGCGCTGCAGGTGATTGACCTGGGCACGGCCTTTGGCGTTTCAGTCAGCGACGACGGCCTTACGAATGTCTCTGTGTTTGAAGGCGAAGTCGAAGTGAATCCTCAGGCGGACAGCCTTCGCCACGTCCCGGCACAGCGCGTCGTTGAGGGCCAAGCCATTCGCGCGGCTCGAACATCGCCGACGATTGAATCCGTGGAGTTCGAAATCGAGCGATTTGAGCGAGCTTGGCCAATCAACTCTGGAGTCTTGCAGACAACCGGAGTGATGAAGTTCGTCGCACCAGGCCCCGGCTTCGTTCCCGGACGATATGAAGACAGCGAACATATTGTCGTCTTTCCGGAGCGTCGCGGCGTACTCCTGGAGTCGTCGATCCGAATCGACATTGCGGAGCCAGGAGAGTATCGCCGACTGCGGGATAAACCAGCACATTCGCTCGCGACTGGGAAGCGAGTCCGGAGCTATTTGTTGCAGTTGAACCCGGTTGGCCGCAACAGAGCCGTTGCGATGGGCCAAATCACCTTTGATAAGCCGATTCTGGGTTTGCTCGCCAGCACCGGCAAGCTCGCTGAGTCGGACGGGACTCTGGGGCACCCGGAAGGTGTTTATGAGCAGAATCGTCGCGGCATTGAGCCGCCCCGCAAAGACCCGCCCGAAAAGCCCGACCGGGACACGGTCATTCTGGCTGCCGACAAGCGAACGCTGGTCCTGAATCTGGGGGCCGGATCCGCGCTGGATCAGATTCGCGTGATCGTTGATGACCCCGACCCCACGTGGAGCGACCAACCCCGATGAACATGACACGCTTTTGGGCGGCGACATTGCTGTTCGTTGCTACTGCCAGTATGGCATACTCCGCTGAGCACTCCAGCAGGCCGAACATCGTCTTCGTTCTTTTCGACGACATCGGCTTTTTCGTCGAAGACGACGAAGTTTCTGTCAGTGCGTTTCATGCCACGGTCGGTTACGCTGCGGGGCTGAACATCGAAAAAACCACCATCTCACCGTCCGGTCGTCCCATAACCGTCGGCGACGGCGAGAAACCAGTCATGGAGTTATTTGCATGAATCCGGCGAAACATCTATTCCACTGCGTTTTTGTTTTTACCCCGTTATTCCTTTTCTCATTGACCGTCGTACAGACCGCGTCGGCGGAAGAAGCCTATCAAGTTACAGCCAAAGCTTGGGACGCGCTCGCGAAGAAAGACTGGGACAGTGCTGTACGATTGGCAGACCAAGCTACAAATACTTGGGGCGGCCAGGCCAAAGCAACGAACAATGGTTTGACGGCTCTACCAAAAGGCGATGCAGTCAAGAAGTTTGCCAACCTAAACGAAGTGGGCACCTGCCTCTGGATCAAAGGGGAAGCCCTGCGGCTGAAAGGCGATCCCACGGCAGCAATGATCGCATACAAGACTGTGATAGGGCATTATGAATATGCGCAATGCTGGGACAACGAGGGTTGGTGGTGGCAACCGGCCGATGCTGCCCGCAAGCAACTTGCTAAGTTCAAAGCGGCTGGAATCAATGTATCCCTAAGACTAGCCGATACATCGGCGGCTAGCCCCGCGACGCGAACGAACAGGACTTCCGGCGAAGAAGCGTATCAAGTCACGGCAAAAGCTTGGGCGGCGTTCGAGAAAGAGGACTGGGACGACGTCGTCATGCAGGCGGATCGAGCTGTCAAGGTTTGGGGTCAGCAGGCAAAGCTCATCAATCGCGGCTTGAACGCTCATCCCAAAGGAGATGACGTAAAGAAGTTTGCCAACCTGAACGAAGTCGGTACCTGCCTTTGGATCAAAGCGGAAGCTTTACGGCTTCAAGGCGACAAGGCGGGGGCAGTGGTTGCCTACAAGCAACTGGTCGGAGATTACAAATACGCGCAGTGCTGGGATAACCAGGGCTGGTGGTGGAAGCCGGCTGAGGTCGCGGTCATCAAAATCGACGAACTAGAGAGACGGGCAACGAAGGAAGTTGATGCGCCGCCATTAAAGTCTTCGCTCAAACTTCCAGGCAAGAAAGGAATCTGCTTCACGTTGCGCGATCTCGGCGAAAAAGGGTCGTGGAAAGAAAACGTTCCCAGAGTCGAAGCAGTCAATGCCTATTGGAACTATTCCTGGGGCATGCAACGAATCGCCGCTCAGCCATCAAAGATGGAATTCCTGCCAATGGCCTGGGGAGCCTGGAAAATTGCAGACCTAAATAGTGATTTGGAAAGACACGTTCTCCCACAGATCAAAGCAGGAAAAGTGAAGCGGTGTCTCGCGTTCAACGAACCGGATCATCGTGACCAGGCCAACATGTCTTATATGGATGCACTCAAGTATTGGCCAATCCTTGAGTCGTTAGAGATCCCGCTCTGTAGTCCCGCGTGTGCGAACACAGAAGGAATCGATGATGATAGTGTGCAAGGGGTGATGGGAACGTGGATGCGAGACTTTATGAAGGAAGCCGACAAGCGAGGCTATCGAATCGACTATGTCGGCACGCATTGGTATGGCAGCCCCGATGCTGCTTCCTTCAAAGCCAAGATGATACGGATCTACGAGAAATACGGCAGACGACCGCTGCTCATAACGGAGTTCGCTCCGGCGGACTGGCAGGCGCAGACACCTGCGGAAAACAGGTATTCATCCGAAAGTGTGCTTGCTTTCATGAAAGAAGTCGTCCCGTGGATCGAGGCGCAGAAGTGGATCGCCGGTTACGCGTGGTTTTCATTCGAAACGAATCAGGCCGAGGGTACGATCTCCGCTTTGTTTGACAAGCAAGGAAAGCTAACCGCCTGCGGTCGATACTACGCGAGCATTACGACCGACGACCCAAGCGGCGATCAAAGTATCCAACCCGATTGATTGAGCGCAAGATAATGCAGGAACTCTCGAAATTCGAATATTGGCCATTCAGAGAGTTCATGTCCAGCGGCAACTCAGCACGGGGCAAGGATCAACAGCACCTGGCCGCCTTGTTGAGAGAATTCGCTGCTCAAATGAAGTAGCTGGGAAAGATGAACAATGAAACAAACACACGTCGGATTAGTTGCGTTCTTAGCCGTCACTGCCGGAGTCTGTTGCGCCGCCGAGAATCCCAACATCGTATTCGTGCTCTTTGATGACATCGGCTATGGTCAACCGGCCACCTATCGTGCGGAAAGTGAATTCAAAACACCCAACATCGACCGACTCGCGCAGGAAGGAATACGTTTCACGGACGCCCATTCGGCTGCTGCGAACTGCACGCCGACGCGTTATGGAGTTCTGACAGGTCGATATCCATCTCGTATCGGTCAGTTTGGAGTTCTGAAAACTTACTCGCCACCGATCATATCGACAGAACGGCTGACTGTGGCTTCGTTCCTGCAGCGGCAGAGTTATCACACGGCCTGCATCGGCAAATGGCATCTGGGGATGAACTGGGTCGACGGCAAGCCTGGCTCCGATAACAAGCTGCCGATTGGTGCAAGGCTGACCGACGGGCCAAATGCGGTCGGGTTCGATTACTTCTATGGCTTCACCCACGCCAGAAACATTGGATCGGTCATTGAGCAGGACACGGTCGTGGCCAACGTGGAGCCTGTCGAGAATCAGCCGCTGATGATCCGCAAGGCCATCGAATACATCGAGCAGCGTGCCACAAAGAGTCAGCCTTTCTTCCTCTACTTTCCGATGTGTCCGCCCCACAGCCCAATCGCCCCGGCCGCTGAGTTCGTTGGCAAGAGCGGCGTCACCGGCAAGGAGGGGCGGTACGCGGATTGGGTCTATCAAGGTGATCACATGCTCGGCCGGATCCTCGATGCGCTCGAACGCACGGGCCAGGCAAAGGACACGCTGGTGATCGCCACTGGCGACAACGGCGCGGCTAGACGACCCTATCCGCCACTGCGTGAAGCCAAGAGCAGCATCTACGAAGGCGGACATCGTGAACCGTTCGTTGCACGTTGGCCGGGAAGAATTGAGCCGGGGTCGGTCAATCACCAGACCATCTGCCTGAATGATCTTTTCGCAACCTGCGCTGACATCCTGAACGCGAAGCTTCCTGACAATGCAGCCGAAGACAGTGTCAGCATTCTGCCGTGTCTGCTCGGTACAGCCACAGAGCCCGTTCGTGAGGCCACGGTTCATCAAGCACCGGGCGGCCTCGCCATTCGCCAGGGACCGTGGAAGCTCGTCTTTCATCGCAGCGGGAATCGCGAACTGTTCAACCTGGAATCCGACATCAGCGAAACGCAAGATATTGCGGCTGAAAACAGTGATGTCGCCGAGCGTCTGACCAGACTGATGCAAAGCTACATCGATCGAGGTCGCAGTACGCTGGGAGCGGCGCAGAAGAACGAGTTCGAATTGTCTGTGTCGTTCGGCAAGGACGGCAGAAAGAAAAAGAGAAAGAAGACCCGGTAGCAACAATGACTTTAGGCCCGCAGATCGCATTGCTGAAAGAGATCATGCAACCGGACGTTACTCTGAGAACAGTCGCGCTGTTGTTCGTAACATTCGCGTTATTGTTGTGCTCCGGCTCGACCGTTGTGGCAGAAGACGCACGCCCCAACGTCTTATTCATCATCAGCGATGATCAGCAGCGCAGAGAGTTCAACTTCCTGCCAGAGGGCCGCGACGAGCACGGGAAAGCTCGAAATCTGAGTCCGAACCTGGACCGATTGGCCCGCGAAGGAGTTGTCTTTCCCAATCAATACGTGACCAGTCCAGTATGCACACCATCCAGGTTCACTGTGTTGACCGGAACGTATGCCAGCCGGTCGTCAAACTTCCATAAGACCGTGAAAGCCAACGGGCAGGTCAATATCACATGGAACTGCCATATCGATCGTGAAACTCCCAACCTTGCTCGCACGCTGCAACAGGCCGGTTACTTTACTGGAGCCGTTGGCAAAAACCATGTGATTCAAGTGCAGGGAGTCGGCCGCAGTGGCGGCCCGGCAGATGACTCTGACCCAAAAGATCCGGCTGTCGCGGCGTACTACGCCAAAAAGCAGCGAAAGCTGGTCGAAGCGTTCAAGGCCTGCGGCTTTGACTTTGCCCAGAGCCTGTACCACGGCAACCTTCCGGGACACACGTGCAAGGCTCTTGAATTTCACAACATGGATTGGATCACCAGCGGTGTTCTGTCGTTTTTGGACGAGTGGAAGGATACAGAGAAGCCGTTCTTTCTCTACATGGCGACAACTCTGAACCACGGCCCAGGACCGCGTTATAAGAAATACACCGGCGATCCACTGGCGACGCCAGCCGGTTTGCTTGAACGACCGCTGAATGTTCAACCCGCTCGTGACACGATACCGCGACGAGTTGAAGAGGCCGGCCTCGCGGAACAGCCAACCGCGTGTGACGTTCTGTGGCTTGACGATGGCATCGGTGCCATACTTGATAAACTGAAGGCGCTCGACGCGCTCGACAACACGATTGTCTTTTTCTTCAACGATCACGGTGTCGAGAGCGGCAAAGGCTCGCTTTACGAAGGAGGCATCAAGTCGGTGAGTCTTGTCTGGTCGCCAAAGTGCATTCGGGGTGGCCGACAGTCAACGGTCAACATCTCGAACATCGACTTTGCTCCCACAATCATGGAACTCTGTGGCGTGCCGACGGAGACACGACACAAAATGGACGGCAAGAGTTTTGCATCAGTCCTGCAGGGAAGCGATGACGAAATCCATGATCACCTGTTCTTTGAGATCGGCGCCACGCGAGCTGTGTTGAAAGATGGCTGGAAGTATCTCGCGTTCCGATTGCCCGATTCGCTTCCAGCTAACTCGTCACTGCCTTACACACACTTGGCGGACCGTCCGGGGGGACGAGGTTCGGAAGGTCCGGCGAAGGACTTTTATCCCAATTACTATGACAAAGACCAGCTCTACAACATCGCCACCGACCCACTGGAACGAAACAACCTGTTCGACGACCCGTCGCAGCAAAGGCGCGTCCGTGAGATGCGGCAGCTGCTTCGCGAGGCGGTGGCCGCAGTGCCAGGTTCGTTCGCGGAGTTCTCTGATTCCGCAAGATAATACTCTTCCCAAAACCGAACGAACCATGAAAGTTCTACTGACTACATCTCTGTTGCTTCTCACGGCCGCCGTCGCGCGCGCCGAGAAGCCCAACATCCTCATCATCTTGGCGGATGACCTGGGTTACTCCGACCTTGGCTGCATGGGGGGCGATGCCGAAACGCCGCATCTGGATGCTCTGGCTAAGGACGGCATTCTGTTTCCGAACTTCTACAACGATGCCAAGTGCGCACCCAGCCGCGCGTCGTTGATGACCGGCCAGAGCAATCATCGCACTGGCGCGCATCACGGCGCGGGCGATGTCACCCGCGGTGGCATGACGTTAGCCGAGGCACTGAAAGAAACACACACGAACCTGATGGTGGACAAGTGGCACATCAAGCCCAAGCCGCTTGAGCTAGGTTTCGAACGGTACTTCGGTTCCCCGCTCAGCGCCGTCTTCTGGTGGCCGGTGGACGACAAACGCCAGAGCAAGATGCAGGTAGATGGGCGTCAGTACACCGAGGCAGATATGACGGTGCCAGTTGAACAGTGGTATCTGACAGTCGAAGACACCAACTATGCCATCCGGTTCCTAGACGAAGCAGTCGTAGGCAAGCGGGAGAAGAAACCGTTCTTCATGTACTACGCCACTCATGCACCGCACTGGCCGCTGCAGGCGCCGCGTGCCGATGTGGACCGTTACCTTGAAGTGTTCAGCAGCGGCACTGATGTCGCGCGCAAGCGACGCTACGAACGAATGGTCGATCTCGGGATCATCGATCCGCGAACCAGTTCGATTCCGACGATCGGCGAAAAGACACCTGCCTGGGAGTCGCTGAGTCAGGAAGAGAAGAACTACTATCAACTTGCTTTGGCCATTCATACCGCGATGGTCTATCGCATGGATCAGGAACTTGGCCGTTTGTTTGACTACCTGCGGGAAAACAAACTGTTCGACAACACCGCCATTTTCTTCATGAGCGACAACGGTGCGAGCGCCGAAGGGAATCCGACAATCATCCCTCCGAACCGCAGAATGGGAGACCGCGGAACACACTCACGGCTGAATGGACTCGGCGCGTCGGTTTGCAACACGCCGATGCGAGGGTTTAAGTCATCTCTCTACGAGGGCGGAACGGCAACACCGATGATCTTCCACTGGCCGGACGGGATCGGCACTCCCGGCACGATTTCGCGGCAAGTCGGGCATCTTTGGGACATCTTTCCAACGGTGCTGGACATCACTGGCCTGGAGTATCCTTCCGAGTACGCCGATCGCGAACTCCATCCACTCGACGGACAAAGTCTGCTGCCACAGATCCGATCGGGTGCGGAAACCGAACGTACGATTTGCTGGAGCTACGAGAAGTTCTCCGCAGTCAGAAAAGGAAAATGGAAAGCGGTGCGGCAGTCCAAGAACCGCAGCGAACCGGATGGCGTCTGGCAGTTGTACAACCTGTCAGAAGACCGAAACGAAATGAACGACGTTTCCGCATCGAACCCCGAAGTCGTGGAAGCGTTGGGAAATGTATGGGACGACTGGCGGGAAGACGTCGGCCCGTTGCGGAAGGACTAATCTTATGTGTTTCAAGACCAAGCTGTTAATACCTCGTGACGGAGCTGTTTCTATGTGTTCGGCAATTCGCCTCGCTACATTTCACCTTGCGATACTCATCTCAGCGCTCACCTTCGGCGCTGAGAAGCGGCCGAACATCCTTCTGATCATGGCCGATGATATCGGCTTCTCCGACATCGGGTGTTTCGGAGGTGAGATTGAGACGCCCAACCTCGATCAGCTCGCGCGGGGCGGTGTCCGTTTCACCCAGGCGTACAACATGGCGAAGTGCAACCCGACGCGGTCGGCCATGATGACGGGTGTCTTTATCGGCGGAGCGGATGCACCCTGTCAGTCGCTCGGCGATCTGATGCGACAAGCGGGCTACCAGACGCTCTACTCTGGAAAGGAACACTTCGACTCGTGGGTACCAAAGGATCGCATCAAGGCGATGAACAGCTTTGAAAAGTCCTTTGTTCACTATGGAGGCGCAGGACCTTTCTTTTCACACAACCCGATCTCCTTCCATCTCAATGAACGCAAGCTGACGCATGAAGAGGTGCAGGCGAGCACATCCAAGCCGTACTACAAGACAAACGCCATTACCGATTACGCGTTGCGGTTTCTCGACCAGACGAACAGCGACGACCGGCCTTTCTTCGCGTACGTGGCCTATGAGACCGCCCATTACCCGTTGCACGCTCTGAAAGAAGATTTTGAGAAGTTCAAGGGACGCTATAACAGGGATTGGGAGCAGATTCGGCGGGAGCGCTTCGCAAAGCAGCAGAAACTCGGGATCATCTCTCCGCAGGCAAAACTCTCTCCCTTCGAGAACGAGAAAGGGCCTCTGCCCAAGTGGGACTCCTTGTCTCCGGTAGAACAGGAGGAGATGGATGAGCTGATGGCTGCGTTCGCCGGAATGGTCCATTGCCTGGACAGAAGTGTCGGGCGGCTCGTTGACAAACTCGAAGCGATTGGCGAACGAAACAATACGCTGATCATGTTTCTCTCCGACAATGGCTCATGCGCTTTCCTGCGTGGACAGAATGAGTTGCATCCAACCGACCCGAAATCTTATCGCTCTCTCAACCCAATGTGGGCCTGCGTGGGAGACACACCATTCCGGTTGTTCAAGCAGAACGGGCACGCGGGTGGTTCTCGCACTCATCTGATGGCCAGTTGGCCGGGTGTCATCCGGCCCGGTTCCATCTACCGCGAACCGGCCCATGTGGTCGACTTCATGCCAACGTTTCTCGAGCTGGCCGGTTCGCAGTACCCGAAGTCGTTTGAAGGGGAACCGACACCGAAACTGGACGGCATGAGTCTGGTGCCGGTCTTCGAGAACGGGACACGGCCGGAACATGAGATCCTCGTTTCCGGATGGCTGGAAGGAAAGCGGATGATCCGCCAGGGAGATTGGAAAGCGGTGACGGCTGGCCGCAAGTGGGAGCTGTTCAACATCAGGAAGGACCCGACGGAACTGAACGACCTTTCCGAGGCAATGCCGGAGAAGATGCAGCAGTTACGACAAGGGTACGCGGACTGGCGCGCCGAGCGACCGTACCTTCCCGAGTCTCAAAAAGGTGCGCGGCCGGGTGAAGTTACCGAAAAGACCGAGAACAAATGCGGCGACTCTAAAAAGGAAGAACGCTCGAGACAGCGAGAGCAGAAGAAGCGAGGCACGAAGTGAAGACCGCGATATTGACAACTTTGATTGTGCTGCTCGGCGCAGCCTCCGCCCGGTCGGCGTCACTTTCGGACGGCGCAGGATTGAACCTGACACTGGCTGAGGACGGAACCGTGGACGCGGTTCACTTGCGCGGTAGAGAGCTTGCTCGTGGTGTTGACGGTGGATTCTATCTCCGCGAACCGAACAGCGACACAAAGCTGTCCGTGTTCGGAGACCTCGCCAAACGAGATGGCTCGTATCAGCTCACGGCGACGAGCCCGCTGCGCGCCCAGCTCGACGCGTCTTGGACCGAAGGCGATGGGTTCATCGAGATTCGTGGCGAATTGACAAACCTCACGGACACGGATCGAGGCCTTTGGCTGGGCTTCAACGTTCCGCTGGACGCGACCGGCTGGAAATGGGGCAAGTCGTTTAGCAATAGCCCGACGATAACGGCCAGCGAAGGCGCTTACACCAAAGACAACAACCTGATTCCGATTCCGGCAGTTTGGAATGAGGAAGGCGGAGTTGCGATCTGTATTCCCCCTACGAATCCTTGTGTGTTCGAAGTCGGCGCGGATGCGGAAGGACTTCGTATCCAGATGGCTTTCGGATTGTCGGAACACACGGCCAAGTTTCCGTCGAAAGCCAGATTCTGTTTCCGCGTCTATTCCATCGACGGCGCATGGGGATTTCGCGACGCGCTGGCGAAGTACTACGACTGGTATCCCGAGTATTACTCCATAGAACCGTGGGTCATGAAGACGCTGGCCCATCATCATGATTGGATCGGGGCCAACTACGTCGCCGAGGGCGAAGCGGAAGCCAAGACCGATCACTTGATCAATCCCCGGAAGTCGCGATACATGGCGTACACCAAGACGTCCGGGCGCATCCAGGGCGTGGCAGACGTGTCTGCGATTAAGTCACAGCAGCAAGTACTTCAGGCGATCGCTTCGACCGATACCGTTCAGCACTACTGCAAGCAAGCGCCGGAAGGATCACGGGAACTCACCGACGGCCGCGAAGCTCTCATTAACAGCGTTTGTGGCAAACCTGACGGAACCTTCGCCACGATCTTGAAGCCTAAGACCAGCGAGATCGATTTCCCGATCAACTGCGATCCCGATCTATTTGACAGCCGCGACCTGCCAGTATTCGGACGGTTGTTCCTTGACAAGGCGGAGAAGATCCACGGCCGTGGCAACTACGCCAGCATCCACTGGGATCGCGTCGGAGGATGGGGCAACTCACTCAACTATCGCCGCGATCATTTCGCCTTCGTTGATCATCCTCTCACCTTCGATCAGGAAGGCCGCGTCTGCATCCACACGAAACTCACACACTACGAACTGTTCGATGCCTTTCGCGAGCAGAGCGATCGACTTGGCCTATTCCACGAGGCCGCCGGCATGAAGGTATATGGTTGGAAAAAACAACCCAATCGTCCTGCGGGGCATGCAAATGACGGACGTTTCTTCACTGCGGCACTGGTGGCCGGTGGCTGGCATGAAGGCAGCTTCAAGCCGATCGAACTCGGCGGAATGGACTTCGAACGCATGGTGATTGGTCGGAAGTCTTACCGGATTTCTTCCGGCAACATCGTTGCACATAACGAACCACCAACGATCGAAAGAGTCAAGCGAGCACTTGCCCAAACAACGGCTTACGGATTCGCTTGCCCAGTGCAGATCCAGTACTTCTACACGCGCGATCGGCCCGGTTACTCAGAGGATTGGTCTTGGATCAATAAGCCAGAACATAAGCAGCTCTGGGATCGTTACGAACCAGCCAATCTTGCCATCCGCTTAGCTGGCTGGGAGCCGGTAACTCATGCTGTCGTCGACAGTGACGCAGTGCAGGTCGAACGATTCGGACGCGGTGACGAAGTCTATTTCACCGTATGGGGACCTGAACCACCCGAAACCGTGTCAATTGATATCGATGCCGCCTCGCTCGGATTGAAGACAGAGCCAACATTCAACGAGATCGTCGGTGAAACCGAGATGGAGGTCTCCAAGTCTCCCGACGGTTGGACTCTCACGCTGCCAATGGAAGCGAACGCGACACGGGTCATCAGACTCAATTAGTGTGCCGCCCACCGCAACAGCAAATTAACACGCCCCACAACTCACAGACGATTCAATCATGAACCGCATCCACCACTACACAATCCTGATTGCCTTTTGCTTCAGTCTTGCCGGAACCAACGCAGTCGCCAACGAAACTTACCGACCCACGTGGGACTCGCTGTCGAAGAACGCTCTTCCTGAGTGGGTCAAGGACGCCAAGTTCGGTGTCTACACGCATTGGGGCGTTTACTCCGTGCCGGCTCATGGCGGACCGGATTACGTGAGGAATCTGTATGAAGGCTCGCGCAAGGATGCCAAAGGGGTCTTCTCGTATCACACGAAGAAGTATGGGCCTCTGGAGAAGTTCGGCTACAAGGACTTCATTCCGATGTTCACCGCGCCAAAGTTTAACGCCGAGGAGTGGGTCGGCCTGATGCACGAAGCCGGCGCGAAGTTCGGCGGGATCTGCCTGGTACATCACGACGGCTTCCTGTTGTGGGACAGCAAGGTCAACCGCTGGAACTCGGCCAACATGGGGCCGAAACGAGACATCTATGGCGAGATCGCCACCGCCGTTCGCAAGCGTGACGACATGAAACTGCTCGCCACGTTTCACTATGGTCGCAGTTTCGGCTACTGCACCGGCGCCATGAAGGATACCGACATCACCGACCAGATGCGCAAAACCTGGGACGTCTTCGATTCGGAGTACAAAGACCTTTACTGGAATCAGTGGACGGGCACGACGGAAGAGTTCTCGAATCAATGGAAGGCCAAAGTGACGGAAGTCGTCGACACTTACCAACCCGACATGATCTGGTTCGATGGTTTGCGAACCTCGATGCGACACGATCATCCGCCGGAATCGTACGTGCTGGACGTGATCGCGGACTACTACAACCGGGCGGACTCCGGCGGCCGGCAGGTGACGGTCTGCAACAAGCACGGCGGCGATTTCAACTTCCCGGAACAGTTCGGACTGAAGTGCTACGAAAACGGCCGGGACATGCCGACCGATGTCGGACCGTGGTTTTTGATCGACCGCGCGATCGCCTATCCCTGGAGCTACGTGAATGGCAAGAAATACAAGGACAAAGCGGACTATCACGTCCGCAGTATCGTGGACGTGGTCAGTCGCGGCGGCATCTTTCTTCTATCGTTGACGCCAAAGGGCGATGGATCGATCCCGCCCGAAGAGCAGGAGATCATGCGGGGTATCGGACGCTGGATGAGAATCAATGGCGAAGCCATTTACGGAACGCGGCCGTGGAAGATTCACGCGGAAGGCCCAACTGTGACGCGCGGCCTCAAACGGAACGCGAAAGGTGAAGAGAAAGAGCAGTGGGACTGGCGGAAGGACTTCACAGCAGAAGACATTCGTTTCACGACAAAGGGCGACACGCTGTATGCGATCGCACTCGCGTGGCCAGAAGATGGCGAGTTGACCGTCCGCTCAATAGCCGACGGCAAGATCGACATCGAAGCGGTCAGTTTGCTCGGACACGAAGGCAACCTAGAGTGGAGGCAATCCGTTGAAGGGTTGAAAGTGACACTGCCAGCCAAGCAACCCTGCCAATATGCGTTTTCCTTGAAGATCATATCGAAGGACTAAGTCCGTCAGTTGGCAAGAGAGAAGGGTACTTCCAATGAAGAGAATGATTGCCGTTTGTTTCGGCATGTTGATCATGTATTGCGAGGTTGCGCCAGCGGCCACCATAAATGTCGAGGGCGGGCTGGTCGTCTGCATCGGCGCTGAGGCGTTAGAGAGCGTCTCCGATGACTGGAAGAAGCCGGGCTGTGTCTTCCAGTGCCTGGAGAGTTCGGAAACCAGAGTCTCCAGCCTTCGGAAGCAGATTCAAGCTGCGGGATGTTATGGCAAAGTGTCGGTCACCCAGTTCGCCGGAGAGCGCCTGCCGTACATCAATAATCTTGCGAATCTTGTGATCGTCGATCCCAGTGCCGAGATCCCGGAGTCCGAGGTGCATCGAGTACTCGCGCCCTACGGGGTCGCAATCGTCGAAGGGAAAACGACCACCAAGCCCTACCCGGCAGACATGGACGAGTGGCCGCAATACTTGCATGGGGCCGACAACAACTGCGTAGCGCGGGATAGGGTCGTCGGGCCACCGCGTCACGTCCAGTGGATTTCGGGTCCCGCCTGGACCCGATCACACATGGGCGCGGCATCCATCACGAGTATGATCTCCGCCCAAGGGCGTCTGTTCACCATTGAAGACACCACGACTGCCGAAAACCCGTTCCTGCCCGCCAAATGGAAACTGATCGCGCGCAGCGCCTTTAACGGAGTGGAGCTTTGGACGCGGGACTATCCCGAGTGGGAACAAGTTACAGTTCGTATCAAGTACTACCACGCGCAAATGAAGCGGCGGTTGGTGGCCATCGGCGATACCGTCTACTGTACGCCGGGGCTCACCGCTCCTGTGACCGCCTTGGATGCGGCAACCGGAGAGACCATACGCGAGTATCCTGAATCGGAAGGCACTCAGGAATTCGCCTATCATGATGGACGGCTCTATCTGGTTATCGGCGATCGCATGTTCTTTGACGGCTACGGAGAAGAATCGAGCACCAAGCAGAGGGGAAAGGCTAAGAGAAAAGGAAACACGAACCAAGCTCAGGCTGAATCTCGAGCGACACCAAACACTGCATTCAGAGGATACGGCTTTTCGATTTCTAACTACAACCGGCGAACGGGGAATGCGGCGGAGCCGATCAGCGTCATCGTGGCCATCGACGCCGACGGCGGCAGAGAACTCTGGCGGACTGGGAACATCGCTGATTATGTCGGCTGCACAATGGCGTTGAAGGGCGACAAGCTGGTCTATCAGACTGCACACGGAGTCTACTGCCTCAACTCAGAAAGTGGCGAGAAAAACTGGGCAGTCGAGAAGAAGATTCCCTACGGGACGGGAAGTTCGCCCAACACGTTGGTCCTCACTGAAGAAACAGTTCTCTCCGAAGAGGGCGCGTCGCTATACGCCTACTCGTTGGCCGATGGGACTGAATCCTGGGATCAGCCGATCAAGACTCGAAAGGGATATCGCTCATCGAGTGACGTGCTGGTGACTGCTGGAGCCTTATGGATGTGTGGAGCGAGAAACTCGCCGACCAGTTACAGCCTGGAAACGGGGAAGCCGATCAAGGCGATTCCCCAGACACTTTCCAAGCCAATGGGCCACGATCGCTGCTTCCGCAATTACATCACCGAGCGATTCTATATTAACAGCAAGACTGGCGGACCAGACTGCTTGGACCTGGCGAGTGATGCCGAGTATCCTGCTCCCTTCACTCGCGCAACGTGCAGCATGGGCGTGCTGCCGTGCAACGGACTGATTTACGCAGGACCATACGCCTGCCAATGCCACCTTTCGGTTGGCCTACATAATTTCAACGTCTACTACACGGATGAGGACTCGTTGTCCACGAACGGACAAGTCGTTGAGGTAAAACGCTCGGCTCGCTTGGTAAAGGGCTCCGCCTTCGGTCATTCCGCCAAGGAGACGGATGCTCCCTGGCCAACGTATCGCCAGGACGTTCGACGGTACGCGGGAACTGCGGAACAAGTACCAGCCGCCGGTCTCCAGTCGCTGTGGAAGACCCAACTCAAGAATTCTGCCAGTTCGCCTGTGATCGCCGAAGGCAAAGTCTTCCTCTCAGATATCGATGCCCACACCTTACATGCCCTGAATGCCAGCGATGGGAAGGAACGCTGGCAGTACATTGCCGGAGGACGGATTGATTCGCCTCCAACCTACTACAAGGGCCTACTCTTGTTCGGCAGTCGCGATGGCTGGGTGCATTGTGTGCGAGCTTCCGACGGAGTACTTTCGTGGCGATTCAAGGATCTCCCCGACAAACAGATCTGTGCCTTTGGTCAGCTCGAGTCGGCCTGGCCAATCCACGGCAGTGTGCTTCTCAAGAACGATACGGCGTACTTCTGTGCTGGCCGCTCCTCGTACCTGGATGGCGGTCTGTTCATCTATGGCTTGAATCCTGTCACCGGCGAGCTCCTTCATCAACGACAGTTCTACGGCCCTTATGCCGAGAACGGCTTTCCAGCCTTTGTCGAGCACGGTAACCGTTCTCAGAAAGAGATCGTCAAGGGAACGACTGCTGATGTCATGAGCAGTGAAGCGAACATGTTGTATATTCGGCATCAGGCCTTTGGTCTTGATCTGGAAGATGGTACGGCGGGCAAGCATCTACTTTCTTCCGCTGGCATGCTGGAATCAAAGCGGCATCATCGCGAATACAGTCTCGTCAAAGAGGACTTCAACAACCGCAAGACATGGACGACTGCGGACAAGACCGAGTATCCGACTGGCGACATCCTGGTCTCTGACGGTACGGTCTACTACGGTGTGTACGGCATGCCGGTAAATCGCATGTCGTACTTCGATCCACACCGAGCTGGTTACGCGCTGTTGGCCAAGACCAAGTCGGGAGACAGCTGGACCAACAAATGGGGCACCAAGATTCCTCTGACTGGCAAAGCCATGGCACTGGCCGGTGACGTCGTCTTCGTCGCTGGCGCGCCGCTGGTCTTCGAAGCAGATGATCTGGCTGCCACTTACGAAGGCCGTTGCGGTGGCGTCTTGTGGGCCGCTTCAGCCGCCGACGGCTCTAAGCTTGCCGAGTACACTCTCGACGAGCTTCCCGCCTGGGACGCCATGGCCATTGGTTACGGCAGGCTGTTTATTACCAACCAGGACGGCAGTATTGAATGCTGGGGCGCGAGGTGACTCGCCCAGCCGAACAACCGTGTGACTTCGCTTACGCTTCGAGGATATTGGATCAATGACTTGCAACAGGAAGACTTCCATCCCGCCGACCGTCCTACTTGCCGGAATGTTGCACGAGCATTTGCTTCATTTCCTGTTCGCAATGATGGCTGTCTCGCACGTCTGCGGGTTGCGGGATGCAACAGTCCGTGCCGAACAACGTCCGGACAAGCGTCCAAACATCATTCTGATCATGGCCGACGATTTCGGTTACGAATGTGTAACTTGCAACGGCGGCCAGTCCTACCGGACACCGCGCTTGGATGCCATGGCGGCTGGTGGGATGAGGTTCACCCAGTGTCACTCGCAGCCCGTTTGCACGCCCACCCGCGTGCAGATCATGACGGGGCGCTGCAACTCGCGCAACTACTGGGCGTTCGGCTCACTCCATCCCAAAGAGCTCACTTTCGGTCACATGCTCAAAGCGGCGGGCTACTCCACCTTTGTCACCGGCAAGTGGCAGCTCTCCGGACGCGGGGATCGGTATCCGGGCACACATCCAGATGAATCCGGTTTCGACGAGTGGTGTCTCTGGCATATGGACGAGGAGACTGGCGGCTCTCGCTATTGGAATCCGACCATCAAAGCCAACGGCAAGCTGCTGAAAGACACGCAAGGCAAATTCGGGCCAGACATCTTCTGCGACTACCTTCTCGGCTTCATCTCACGCAACAAGACACGGCCTTTCTTCGCGTATTACCCCATGGCGTTGACGCACGGGCCAACGCATCCCACACCGGACACGCTCGGGTACGATCCGGCAACAAAGCCCAAACGCGACCCGGCGCACTTCGCGAGCATGGTTAACTACACCGACAAGATCGTCGGCCGCGTCCTGGATCATCTGCAGCGCGAGGGGCTCGCGGAGAACACGCTGGTTCTGTTCACCGGTGACAATGGAACGGACAAGAAACTGACGTCGAAGTTTCAGGGACGCGACGTCCAGGGCGGCAAGGGTCGCGCGCTGGACGTGAGCACTCACGTTCCGCTGATCGCGTCCTGGAAAGGCACGCTGCCTGCCGGTCGGGTGTGCAACGATCTGATCGACTTCAATGACATGATGCCCACGTTCGTCGAAATGGCAGCAGCACAAGTGCCCGACGGGCTGCGGTTCGACGGTGTCTCGTTCCTTCCGCAACTGCTCGGCAAGCCGGGCAATCCGAAACCGTACATCTATTGCTACTACGAAAAGGGCAAATACGACGGCGATGCGTCTGACTCGGACAACTCCGTGACTGAACCCAAGGAGCCCGTCAGCGAACGGAAGCTTGCCAAGCAATTGCGAAAAGGCCAACCGACGCGTTGGGTTCACGACGGCCGATGGAAGCTGCTTAACAACGGCAAACTGTTTGATCTGAAGAACGACCCCGACGAGCGGTCCTCGATTCCCACGGGCGAAGCTGGTTCTGAGGGCGAGGCAAAGCGAGTTCTGTTCCAGCGTGTTCTGGACGAAAAGAGCACGATCAAGAAAGAGTACGGCCCGGCAGCCGCGACGAAGGAGAGATAGGAATCGAGAAGCCATGCGAGCAATCCCAGGATAAGGATCGTGGGACAAATGACCACGGTAGCCACGCGTGTGGTCGGCGCAACACACCCACCGTCTGGCGACGGTAGCAACGGCGAGAGAATCAGAAGTAGAACTCAACGAGATGGCAAGAACTCTGGCTTACGTGGCGATCGTGCTCACGCTCATATCACCCATATACGGGCAGGAGCATTGGAGCGGTGTTTATCCGCATCTGACGATGCGCAACGACGAGGGCGAGTGCGGAACGGGCGCGGTCGTGCCCTGGCAGGGCAGCCTGTGGGTGATTACCTACGCGCCGCACAAGCCCGGCGGATCATCGGACAAACTGTACGAGATTACGCCGGACGTGAAACAACGAATCCTCGACGGCAGCGTTGGGGGCACGCCGGCTAATCGCATGATCCATCGCGAATCGAATCAATTGCTGATCGGTCCATACGTCATCGACTCGAACAGAAAGACTCGCGTTATCCTCCCATCGGTCATGTATGGACGCCTGACCGGCAACGCGCGGCACCTGACCGATCCGGCCAATAAGGTCTACTACGCGACGATGGAGGAAGGGCTGTACGAGGTAGACGTGAACTCGCTGGCGGTCAAGTGCCTCATCCGAGACGGCAACGGCGGTGCGCCGAAGACAGGCGTGGTCAGCAAACTGCCGGGTTATCACGGTAAAGGTCTTTACTCTGGTCAGAATCATCTGATCTATGCGAACAACGGCGATCGTGATCCACGCGTCAAAGTCGATCCAACAATTCCATCGGGGGCATTGGCGACGTGGCAGGGCAAAGGCGACTGGCAACTGGTTCGCCGCAATCAGTTCACCGAAGTCACCGGTCCGGGCGGGATTTACGGCAGTCCAAATCCGGAGAGCGACCCAGTCTGGGCGATGGGCTGGGACGCGCGATCGGTAATCCTCGCGCTGTTCGAAAGCCAACAGTGGTACTACTACCGCTTGCCCAAAGGAAGTCACAGCTACGACGGCGCACACGGCTGGAACACCGAATGGCCGCGCATTCGCGAGATTGGCGAAGACGATCTGCTCGCCACGATGCACGGCACCTTCTGGCGATTCCCGTCGGGTTTCTCGCGTGCCAATTCGGCCGGTATTGTGCCGCGTTCCAATTATCTCAAGGTCATTGGCGACTTCTGTCGGTGGAATGATCGCATCGTTCTGGGCTGCGACGATTCAGCGAAATCCGAGTTCCTCAACACGCGGTCATTCAAGGCGAAGCACGGAAGTCCGGGTCAATCGAACTCCAATCTGTGGTTCGTCGATCCCGCGAGGCTTGATCAACTGGGCCCTGCCATCGGACGCGGATCGGTCTGGTTGCGTGAGGACGTGAAGGCAGACGAGATCAGTGATCCGTACCTGTTTTCCGGCTACGACTATCGGCAACTGCATCTTACGCACGGCAACAACGAAAGCGTCACCTTTACGCTTGAAGTTGATCGCAACGGAACCGATCAATGGGAACCGCTTCGGGAGATCACCGTTCCGTCCGATGTTGCGGTGTCGCACGTCTTCGAGGCGGATGAAACAGGAAGCTGGATTCGTCTGACAAGTCAGAACGAGGCGGCCGAAGTCTCCGCACATTTCCAATACCGCAAACGCGATCCGCGTGGGGCAGCGAACAATCCGCTCTTCGCGGGAATCGCCAGCGTCGGAGAGACGGCTCATTCATACGGACGGTTGCGGAGCCTCACATACAACAGGCTTGGACTGGTTGCGGCAGACAATCCGGGTGGCGAGGACGCCGCTTACTACGAGTTGAATCAGAAGATGGAACTCGTGCCGGTTGAAGCTTCGTCGGTGACAGGTTTCATTTCAGCCGTCCAGCAGCCTCGAAGCAGCATCACCGTAGATGACGCTTCGGTTGTCATCGTTGAAGACGGGAAACGCTATCGACTGCCAAAGAGTGACCGTTATATGCCCGCTCTGCCTGTGTCCGACGACCGTCCCTCGCTGGAAGACCACCTTGGCAACCACCTCGCCATCGGCGCGAAAGTCAGGGTCAGCTCAATGCACGCCAGCTACGCCGCTCGCAATGCGGTGGATGGCCGCATCACCGATGACGCCCGGTGGATCGGACGAAACAAAGGGGGAGTCTGGATCGAACTCGATTTCGGCCGGCCGCGAACATTTGAAAGCATCTGGGTAATCACGGGCTGGAAGAACAGCAGCCAGTATGCCGTGGCCAACTTCGACATCCAGATCAAGCGTGATGACAAATGGCAGACCCTTCCGAATGGAACAGTGCGAAACAACAGCGACGTTCGGCGAGAAATCATCTTTGCGGAACCTGTGACAGCTCAGCACTTGAGACTTGTCTCAGAGACGGACGACTATCTGCGCGTTTATGAGATTGCACCGTTCGCAAACACACTGAACATCGCGCGAAACTCATCCGGGTTCGCGACAGCCCGCGTCTGCCGCGAAGTGGCAACCGAGCGGGATTTGCTCAATCTCCACGGAACGTTCTATGAGTTGCCCGCCCGAAACGCGCAGGGGCTTGCGAAGATTCGCCCGATCGCCACACACAACCTCGCCATCCACGATTTCTGCTCGCACAACGGCCTGCTGTTATTCACCGGTGTTGATGCCGACACAGAAAGCCATCACATCGTCCGCAGTGCCGACAGGAAGGCCACAGTGTGGGCGGGCGTGGTTGATGACCTGTGGAAACTCGGCAAACCGCGCGGCATCGGCGGACCGTGGCACAACACTGAAGTCAACGCGAATGAGCCGTCCGATCCTTATCTCATGACCGCGTACGATCACAAGCAGGCGGTCGTGACCTCCAGCGAGGCAGCCACGATTCGCCTTGAAGTCGACATCGATGGGACCGGGCTCTGGATTCCCTATCAGTCGTTCAAGCTGGCCGCCGGACAGACGGTCAAGCACAACTTCCCGGCAGGATTCAGCGCCTACTGGGTACGCGCCGTCAGTGACGCGAGAACAATCGCGACGGTGACGTTCATCTACAATTAGGAATCAGTTCAGCAAACCATCAGCACGATTGATCGAGATTCCTGTCGGGCAAACCGACGGTCAAGACATGGCCTGCAGTGCAGGAAAGAAAATAGACCACACCATGAAGCGACTCACTATCATCCTGTGTCTTGCACTTGCCGGTTTCGCGCGGGCCGAAGGCAGAGTGCTGAAGAATTCCCACATTCGAGCCGAATTCCAACAAGGAATGCTTTCCTGTCTTTCTCGCAGTGACGGGACGGACTCGCTTCAAGTCAATAACGATGGGTTTGAGATTCTGCTCTTTGACGGCTCGCGATACACCGCCAGGGATTGCACGTTCGCATCGGTTAAGCAGAACGAAAAGTCACTCGTCGCAGAGTTCAAAGGGGAACCGTATGACGTAAGCGTTGTTTATTCGTTGGACGCCGACCCGTATCTGCACAAGACAGTTCATGTTACCGATGGCCGAGCGGGTTCCCGGAGTGCGGACAAGCCGTTCAGGATCGACCGCCTTCAGGTATTACGATTCTCGACGTCGACCAGAGCCGGGCGGGGAGGAGAAGGCCAGCCCGTCTATATCGGGAACTGGTTTTTCGGCATGGATTATCCCTGCTTCTACAGTCGCCATAGCGACGGCTTCACGGAACCGGATTTCCATTACCGGTGGCATTACACGATCGACCTGGCAGGACGCGACATCGACGCCGCGCCACGCGACGGACTCGTTACCCTGTTTCATTTTCCGGGATACGCGAAAGTTCAAACCGACGGCTCGTTCGGCATCACGAGTAAGCGAGCGGTCATCGGCATCTCGCGCAAGCTGGGCGAGGACGCCGAACTGGCGCTGATGGACTACATTGCCGAGACCCGCAAGCCCGCCCGTTCCAACCTGCACTTCAACAACTGGTACAGCCACGAGGCGAAGGCAATTACGGTCGATTCCTTCGTGAACGATGTCGGCAGGACGATTGTCAATAAGCTCAAACAGCACGGCGCAAAGCTGGACAACATGGTGCCCGACCACGGCTGGCAGCGCAAAAAGGACTTCGAGTACATCTACCAGCCCGCCAGGGACGACGCCCACGATCCGTTGCCAAAAATCAGCGCCGCTTTGGAGGCCATTGGCACGAGACTCGGTATCTGGATCGCGCTGGACGGCACGAATAACGACATCAAGCGGGGGCTGGACATCGGCTACCGCGCGGCCTACGGCAAGTCCAAGCGGCGCGAACGCTGGATGCAGGGCAAGTCCTACTTCGACATCACCGATTCAAGATACCAGGCGGATTTGAAAAAGGCGCTGCATCATCTGATGGTCGAGGCGGGCGTCGATTACATCAAACACGATTTCAATCACAACTTCACCACGCCCCATCTTTCAGAGCGGCACGCGCGCGAAGCCTGTCTCGACGTGACGCTCGAACTGCTAGCCTACGAGCGGTCGCTCAATCCGCGGGTCTTTCAGAACTACACCAACGGTTCATGGTTCAGCCCGTTCTGGCTGCAGTACGTTGACACGCTTTGGATGATGTCGGGTGATTCGGGTGGCAACGGCGCATGGCCGGGTCTTTCTCTGCGCGAAGGAGCGACCGCTTACCGTGATGCATGGTTCTTCCAGAGCTTCAACAACCCAGAACGCTGTGTGCGTCCGGCGGCGCTGCCGATCGCCAACTTCATGACGCATGGGATTCTCTATTCGAGCCGGAAGAAATATACCGACGGCGATGACACGCTGCGCGACTGGTCGGACTATTGTGTCATGTATTTCGCTCGCGGCACGTTACTCAAGGAACTCTACATTACCAATGAGTACCTCGATGACGACCACTGGAAAGTGCTCGGGCGCGCCGCCGCATGGGCGCAGCAAAACCAGGATCGACTGGTCAACACGGTCTTTGTCGGCGGCGATTGTTCCATGGGGCAGGCATACGGCTATGTCAGTTGGGTGGATGGCAGGGCGATGCTGACCGTGCGGAACCCCGACCGCGCCTTTCAGAGTCTGAAAGTACCGTTCGACAGGTCCGTCTACTTCCGTGGCGCAGCTGACCAGCCATTCAAGGCCAGGGCCATCTATCCCTATGTCGAGGAGATGCCCTGGAGGCTCGTTTCGAGGAAGGCGTTCGAGGTCGGCATTCCTGGCGACACCACGGTGATCTACGAAGTCAATCCAGGACTTCCTCGTGTTGCAGAAGCCGTCCAACCTTCCGGCATCGTTGATTACAAGGCAAATTGCGGGACTGACGTTTTCGAGATCGACGTCGATGTTCCCGACGAAGACATGCAGCGATGCGATCTCCTGATCCAGCCGTGGGGTACGGCGCTGTCCGAGGCGGAGATCAACGGGGGGGCATTTGAACCGGATCGT
>MPMF02025529.1_pt1 | contig 41980 bp, 27 predicted proteins | sample 1617271 | NCBI WGS metagenome assembly MPMF02 (sample SAMN05944812, study PRJNA350692) | marine metagenome | biome: marine; feature: ODZ; material: water; isolation source: 120 m water sample prefiltered with 30 um filter, filtered on to 0.2 um... | place: Pacific Ocean | collected 2012-04-09... | reverse complement strand
TGTCGGCGAGCGTCTTGGTGCTGTAGCATGACAGGCTCGTCAGCAGGGCGATGGCCATCCGGTGAGGGGTGACCGCTCGCAGCCGGTGCGTGAACCCGGTCGTGCGGCCCAGTCGCGTGATGCCGCCCTCGCCCAACACGCGGGTGAGCCGGCGAGAGAACTTGGTAAACTGGCGTCTGTTCATCGGGGGCCTCCGTTGCTTGAGTGGTCGTCGCAACACCAATTCTAGCAACCAGACCCCGGTGAACACTGTAAAGCTCTTAAAACAAAGCAGCTCTAAAGATCCTACCTAAGAGTCTAGTATAGTCTAGCGGGCATGAGCACCAGAGGCGGTCGAGCGGGACGGAGGGGTCGAGGCCCGGGGTCGGTGGCGCGCATCGCAACAGCCGCCGGCGTCATCCTTTGCTGGGCGTGCGTGGCAACGTCGGTCGCAGCGGGCCGGGGGTCGGCGGCACGACAGACCCAGTCGGTCTGGGACGGCGTGTATACCCAAGCCCAGGCGCAGCGTGGCGAGCCGCTCTACGAGGCAGCGTGCGCCGAGTGCCACGGGTCCGATTTGACCGGGATCGAGGTGGCTCCGGGACTGGCCGGCGGCGAGTTCGTCTGGAACTGGAATGGACTGACGGTCGGCGACCTGTTCGAGCGGGTGCGGATCTCGATGCCGCAAGCCGATCCCAACAGCATCAGCCGACAGGAGAAAGCCGACATCCTGGCCTACATGCTTCAGGTCAGCGGCTTTCCGGCTGGGGAAACCGAAATGGCCAGCCGGACAAATCAGCTGCGCGGCGTGAGCTTCCTCGCTGTGGAGCCCTGACCCTCATCGTCATCAACATCAACTTGAAACTCTCACAGGAAAGATGCGCTGCCCATCTCGCGTCTGTAGGCGGGCAGGTCATCGGTCGACCCTCAGGACACTGCTGTCCGGTCTCTTGCTGCTGGCTGTCGCATGCGTGCCCTCGGTCGGGACGCCCCCGACAGAAGACACCGCGGTGTGGTTCGAGGGCGCCACGCTCATTGACGGCGAGGGCGGCGACCAGATCGAACGCTCCAGCTTCCGCGTCGAGGAGGGCGTGTTTACCTGGGTGGGCCGGCTGGGAGAACGAGACGTCCCGGAGGGCGCCACGCGGGTGGACCTGACCGGCAAGACGGTGATCCCTGCGCTGATCGACGCCCATCAGCACATCGGCCTCACGAACGTCAAGGACGGAACGAGCCACCACGACAATTACACGCGGGCGAATCTCATCGAGCAGCTCGAGCGATCCGCCTATCACGGGGTGGCCGCCACGATGAGCCTCGGGCTCGAGGTCGACGAGGCGCTGGCGTTCGAGTTGCGTGACCAGACGATTCCGCATGCGGCGCGTTTCCTCACCTCGGGACGCGGCATCGCCGCCACATCGATGGCCGGTCCCCAGCAGGACTATCGGCTGGGGATCCCACGGGGAGCTCGCTCCGCCGTCGAAGGACGCGCGGCCGTCGAGGAGCTTCAGGCAAACGGAGTGGACCTGGTCAAGATCTGGGTCGACGACCGGGGAGGGGCGGTCCCGAAGCTTGGGCCGGAGGTTTACCGGGCAATCATCGACGAGGCGCATATCCGAGGCATGCGGGTGGTGGCGCACGTGGGCACGACCAGCGCGCTCGAGGACGCCAAGGACCTGCTCCGGGCCGGCATCGACGGGTTCGCCCACACCGTGCGGGACCGGGACATCGACGACGAATATATGACGCTGGTCAGGCTGTACCCCGACGTCTGGACGCTGCCCAACCTGCCCGGCTCGCCGGTGACGGCGACCGACCTGGCCTGGCTGAGCGAGACGCTGCCACCGTTCGAGATCGACACCCTCAGCCGACAGGCCGAACGCTTCGACGCCGAGGGGCCAGGCGATCTGTTCGAGCTGCAGTGCCGGAATCTCGCGCGGAACCACGAGGCGGGGATGGTCGTCGGCATGGGAACCGACTCGGGCACCAGCGTCGCCTGGACCACGCACACCGAGCTGCGCGACATGGTGTCGTGCGGTCTCAGTCCGATGGAGGCGATTGAGTCGGCGACGCGGATCAACGCGCAGATTCTCGGGCTCGACGACCTCGGCGCGGTGGCCGTCGGAAAGAACGCCTCGTTCGTGGTGCTGGACGCGAACCCCCTCGCCGATATCGCCAACACCCGACAGATCTCCCGGGTCTATCTGCGGGGCGCGGAAGTAGACCGTGACGCGCTCAGGGCGAGGTTCCTCGACGAGGCGCGGTAGCGCACCGCGGCCCCTGCAACGGCGAACCGGCCTGTGCGCTCAGGGTGACGCCAGGGCGATCGCCCTCGATTCACCCCTCGCTGACGCGATAGGATGCAATCGGTCAGCTGTCCGTGCTCATCGTGAAAGGAGCCTGTCATGCGCATCGCCACGATTGTCGTCGCCGGCGTCCTCCTCGTTGCAGCCGCGTCGACGTCCGCCCAGGGGCCGACGCACGCCTTCATGACCGCCTCCGACGGCGTGCGGATCCATTATGCGGAGCTCGGCAGCGGCACCCCGGTCATCCTCATTCATGGCTACACGGCGAACGCCGAGGGCAAGTGGTTCAAACCGGGCATCGCCCAGGCGCTGGCCAAGCGTCACCGCGTCGTCGCCATCGACGCGCGAGGGCACGGCCAGAGCGAAAAGCCGCATGACCCGATGAAATACGGGCCGCAGATGGCCGACGACGTCATCGAGCTGATGGACCACCTGGACATCGAGCGGGCTCATATCCACGGCTACTCGATGGGCGGCAGCATTCTCACCCAGGTGCTCGCCCGGCATCCGGACCGGGTCATCACCGCCATCTACGGAGGCTCCGGCGTGCGTGAGGTCGATCCGGCCTGGCAGGCGCGCGTGCCCGACGACCCGGAGACGCCCGACGACCTGCCGCGTGCGCCCCGCAGCGAGAACTGGTCGGGGTATCCCGGGTTCGACCGCACCGCGCTCGACGCCGTCAGGAACTACCCGTGGGAGCCGGACCAGCGCGCAATCGATTTGACAACGGTCGACATTCCGGTGCTGGCGATCGTCGGGGGCTACGACCGCCCGAACGACCGGACGCATCGCCTGTCGCGCGAGCTGTCCGACTTCGAGCTCGTCGTGCTGCCGGGTGAGACCCACGGCTCGGCACACTTCAACCCGCGGTACACCGAGGCGCTCGTCGAGTTCGTGCGGACGCACGACACCGGTGCGACCGAGTAGGCATGGGAGCGAGCGGATGACGTCTCGCCTCGCGGTCGCAGGCACCGTCCTCTGTGCGGCCCTGGCCACGAGCTGCGCCCCGAAGGAGGAAGCGGGCGCTCCCCGCGACATTCCCGGTGCCGGGGAGCTCACTGCCGCGCCGACGCCGCCGACCTTCCTCGACGACGCCACATATCCGCGCTGGCGGGTCGCCGCCGAAGACGAGCCATACACCGCCATCAACGGGGTCCGTCTGAAGGGCTTCGTCGCCGACCAGGTCGCGATCGCCCACCGGAGCCGCGAGCGCGGCGAACAATGGTGGGGCCGGATCATCGGGTCGGACGCCGACGCCGAATCCGCGGCGTGGATGGCCGAGAAGCTGCGCGAGGCCGGGGTCCCTGACGTGCGGATCCAGGAGCTCGACCTCCCACCGCAGTGGCGGCCCGTGTCATGGCAGGTCTCGGTCTCGCTCGGCCCAGAGACCGTCACGCTCGAATCGGCCATGCCGTTCACGCGCACCGCACCCACACCCAACGACGGCCTGGACCTCGAGCTGGTGTATGTCGGTCTCGGGACGCCGGCCGATTATCTCGGGCGGGACGTGCGAGGCAAGGCGGTGCTCATCCACAGCGTGGCGCGCCAGAACGCGTGGCAGCACGGCGCGCAGCGGAACGGCTCGGTCGAGCGGGCCGTCGACGGCGGCGCGGCTGCGGTGCTCGTCGCCATCGGCATGCCCGGCAACCGGAAGACGCAGACCAGTGTCCGCGGCGCGCTCCCCGACGACATGACCGGGTTCGCGCTGGGCGAGGAAGACGGGGGGCGCATCCGGGCCACCATCGAGCGTGCCGCGCTCTCGGGCGGGGTGGCACGCGCCAGCCTCCGGCTCGACACGACGATGGTCGACGGGCTGACGACCGCCAATGTCTGGGGCGTCATCCCCGGGACAACCGACGAGGACGTCGTGGTCATTGCCCACCGCGACGGTTACTTCGAGGCGGCCAACGACAACGCCACCGGTGTCGCCAGCGCGATCGGCGTGGCCGAATACTTTATGCGCGTACCGGCCGCTGAACGACGGCGAACGATCAAGATCATCGGCACCCCAGGCCACCACAACGGCGGCGCCGCCGGCATCGAATGGCTCGCCGAACACCGTGACACCGAACTAGCGAACACCGCGCTTCTGATCAACTTCGAGCACACCGCGGCGGCACACGTGAACCTCTACGGCCCACGGCACCGGGCGACGAACATGCCGGTCACCTTCCACTGGTTCGTCGGCGTCGGTTCCGAGCTCGAGCCGCGGGTGTTCGAAGCGTGGGATGCCTTCGGCGTACCGCGGTACACCGACCGGGACGCGCGGCCGGCCGGCGAGATCGGCCGCATCTTCCGCTTCGCGCCGTCACTGCAGCTTATCGAGGGCGGGATGTACTACCACACCGATCAGGATTCGCTCGAAACGATCCCCCCGTCTGGGCTGGAAAACACGACCCGCTCGTATGCGAAGATCATCGACCAGGTGAACAGCTTCGACCGTAGCCAGCTCCGGTCGCCGGAGCAGGCCGACCCCTGAGCGACCCGGCCGGTCCCGGTCTCCGAGCCGTCAGCGCGGCTCGCCCAAGCGCACCGGCATCGTCATCGCCCCGTTGCCCGCCGAGTCCCAGGCGGCGAAGCGGACCCAGGCCTGTCCGGTCGCGTCGAACGGAACCGTGAAGGTCTCGTGGCCGAACGCCGGATGGTCCGTGGCCGAGAGGCGGTGGGTCGTCGTGCGCTCACCGTCACCGAAGACCACCTCGACGAACTCGAGTGGGAAGGTCCACTCGACCTCGGCGACCACCCGCATCCCGGCGTCACTTCCCTCGTAGCGGTGCGACGGGATGAGCACCTCGCCCGAGGTGACGAAGTAGTCGCCGCGCTCGAGCACGTCGATGATCGGCGCATAGGCGCCCGGCGGGGGGAGCTCGTCAAGACGCAGGTAGCTCACCGGCCCGTTCGCGTAGACGTCGTCACCCGGAGCCTTGAAATAGGTCTCGGTGATGGCCAGCAGATACTTGGGGCGTTGCGACGTCCCCGCGACCCAGTTGTTCATGTCGTCGAGCAGCGGGATCACTCGCTTCCCGGACAACCGGATCTCCGACAGGTCGGACCCCATCCCCCACCGCCACCCCACGCCCCGATACCGGTCGTCGAGAAACTGGGTCGTCTCCCGGATTGCATCCGGGTAGCCGGTCGAGCCCTTCGTGCGCGGATGCGGCATATAGACCAGCATGTCCTCCGCCGCGATCATCGCCATCATGTCGGCGACGCTACCGATGTTGTACATGCGGCCGTACTCGGGGTGCTCGGTCACGAGCGGGTTCCCCGCCGGGCGCGCGTCGACGTAGTAGACCGGATGCGAGAACAGCAGGTCCCAGTGACCGCCGAGGAGATTGCTGTTCTCCATCTCGGGCAAGACCATGAAGGTCTCGTCGGAATGCCGCTCGGCGCCCTCAAAGAGCCAGCGCTGCTCCTCGAGCTGCGTGGCGTCCCGGGGCCGGTCGACCGGCCCGGCGATGTTGATTCCGGCGGCCCGGATGACCTCGAAGTCCGATAGGCGCGAATCGATGCTCCCGGTCGCCATCAACGACCGACCGAGGTTGGTGTGATAGTGGCTGCCCATCACTTGGTGGCCGGGCAGCGGGCGGTACACGTCGCCATTCGTGAAGGCGAGCGCCGCCTCGAACGCCCCGGAGTGGTCGCCCAGCGTCGGGTAGAAGTAGGCCGCCATGTGCTGCTCGGTACCCGGCGGCGCGCTGTAGAGCGACCAGTTGGCGAGATACCGCTCGACCGCCTCCTGTTCGCCCTGGCGAACACCGATGCTGAACGACGCGTCGTCGTCCTTGCGATACCAGTTGTAGCCGACGTTGATCTCGACCTCCCGAGCCCAGAAGAACGTGTGCGGCGGCGGGAAGGCTGCAATGGCGGCGCCGTTTGTTTCCGCCACGACGAGGCGGTTCGCCGCCCGCAGGGTCACGGCGTCGGTGTTGGCCGGCCCCTTCAGCGAGTACGACTGCAGCTGGGTCGCGACATCGCGCCAGTACACCGAGCTGTCGGGGCCGATATCGAGACCGGTGAGCCCCACGTCGTACTTGTAGGCGACCGAGGGCCGCTCGGTCGATGCGACCGCCTCGACGCGAATCAGGTTCGTGCCCTCGTGGACGCTCAGCACGAGCGCGCCCGAGAACGACCCGAGCGTCAAACCGGAAAAGGAGACGCTGAGCCGACGGCCCTCGGAACGGACCGTACACGCGCTTGCGCGATAGCCCGCCGCGCCCCGCCGAATCTCGTCTGGCGAACGGGGCAGACCCGGCTGACCGGCGACACCTTCGGCTGGCGGGGGATTCCCACCACCGACCTCCGCGCGCAGGTCGAGCGGCGCGTCCCAGAACACGTCCCACTTGTAGCGGTCCACGACCTCCTGGGTCAGCTCCACGTCCAACCCACGAAGCGGCGCGAGCTGCTGATTGCTGATCCGTCGGAACCCCTCGACGATCTGGAAATCTATACTGAGATCCGTTGCGACCGGTGTCCACCTCGCCGAAGAGCCCGACCGCAGCGCCAGCTCGTCAATGACCGGCACACCCTGCCTGATCGCGAACCGCAGACGGACCCGCTCGCTCCCCGCGCCGGCCCATTCAACGACCAGCTCGTCCCCCGAGACGCGTGCCACAGCACCGGACCTCCCCGTATACGCGCGCAGGTCGCATATCGACGTCGCAGGATTCGGCTGCGCACCGGCCTTCGAGGCCGCCGGCCCGAGCAGCATCACCGCCAGGCATGAAACTGACACCGGAAGCCGAAGCCACCAGCTGAGCACGAACGACTGGTTGACGCGCAGTGTCATGGGTGCCGACATCTTATCTCCCACAGACGACAGCGTGTGATGCGGGGCTCACGATCCTCAGAACGCCGTGCCATCACGGCTGCACGGAGCGCGCCGCGGCGGTCAACCGACGGGACGTCCCGGTCACGTCACCAGTCACGGGCGGGACTGCCATACAATGCGGGCGACAGAGCTTTGGAGGGAACGGAACATGACATCGAGCACGATCCGGACGTCCGTCATGATGGCGGCCATCGTCGTCCTCGCCGGCGCCGCGCTGCTCGGCCAGCAGGCGCCCGTCAACACCGTCGTGCCGCTGCTCGACGACGACAAACCGATCTTCGGACAATTCGTCAACTACATCGGCGTGGGGAGCGACCGGGAATCGGCGGTCGCCCAGGCCGGGAACGAGGATTTCGACTTCGTCGTCTACGACCTCGAGCACGTGCCGTTCGACGTGCCCCGATTGACCGCCTACCTGCAGTGGCTTCTGGACCGCCGCGCCATCGCGGAATCCGGGCTCACAGCAACGAAGACGGTGTTCGTGCGCATGCCGTTCAATGCGCGTGAGGGCAACGAATGGCTCATCAAGAACGTCCTCGACCAGGGGGTGCATGGGCTCGTGTTTCCCCACACGGAGACTGTCGACCAGGCGCTGCACGCCGTGCGGGCGATGCGCTATCCCCAGGCGCCGGACAGCCCCGACTTCGAGCCCGAGGGCATCCGGGGCACGAGCCCGGCGATCGCGGCCCGCTACTGGGGCCTGTCGTCGTTCGAGTACCGTGCACGCGCCGACATCTGGCGGCTCGACCCGGCCGGCAGCCTGCTGCCGATTTTCATCATCGAGAACAGGATTGGGGTCCAGAACGTCCGTGACATCGCCCGGGCGCTGAGCGAGCGCAACATCGGCGCAATCCTGTGGGCCGGGTCCGGCGACCTGAGCGCGTCCTACATCGGTGATCGGGCCGCGGTCGCCACTGCCATCGACACGGTCATCGCGGCGGGACGGGAGTTCGGGCTGCCGGTCGCCATAAACGGCCACGCCGACCTGGAGAACCGGGTCGAACAGGGCGTGCGGATGTTCGTAAGCATCGGGTCCGGCTCAGAGGCCCCAACCGAAGAACTGCGACGAGCCGTCGGCCGATGAGACCGGTCGCGCTACCGCAGCAGATCGAAGAGGTAGCTGTACTTCAGGGTCAAGGTGCGCCCGGCCCCCGTCGGCACCCCGCTGCCGATGCCCTGGATGTCGTTGTAGACGACGAACAACCCGGTGTTGGCGTCCGAGAGTAGGCCGAAGCGGAGGTTCGACGACCACAGGTCGGCCCGGTCGTTGTACTGGACGAGCGCCTGAAAGAACATGCGCGTCGTGAACGAGTACGAAGCGCGCAGCCGGGCGAGGTTGGTGGTGAAGTCGCCGCCGGGCAGACGCAGGTCGTTGTAGCTCCATTCGAAGCTGGTGTTGAACGTCTCCCCGACGCGAACGGTCACCGACGGTTGAATCGAGATCCGATCCCCACCGAACAGTCCTCCGACGAAGGAATTCAACTGGGCGCTGATCGGCGCGCCGAGATTGGTGTTGCCGGCAATCTGCATCTCGGCGTGGTCGTAGCTGCCGGGCGGCACGACGACCCCCGGAAAGATCTCGAACGCCTCGAACACCCCCTCCCGGGTGATGTTCATCCCGGTGTGGATCTCGTAGCCGTTGCGCCACTCGAGATGGTTGTCGATATGGGTGAACTGCGTCTCGTGCCGGCCGGTGTCGAAGTCGAAGAACGTGTTGTGAAACACATGCGGACGAATCTCGTGCAGTCCCAGGAGGTCATCGGGCCTGAAGGTCGTGAAGACGCTGGCATTCATGCGTCGGTAGCCTTCGCGGGCGAGGAACCCGACCTCGGGGTTGAAGTTCGGCGCGACCTCGGTGTAGCCGAGCCCGACCCGTGACCACGACGACTCGTGCTGCCCCGAGAGCGCATAGGCGTGCGTGTCGCCCGATGCCAGGCCGGGCGTCTCGGTGTCGGCCGCAAAGCCGGTAATCGTGCCACTTTGGCCGACGCCCCACCGCCCATCGACGGCATAGGTGCGGTTGAAGTCATCCTCGCCCGCCAGCTCGCCGGTCGCCTGGCGATTTACGACGATGGCACCGAAGTTGGAGCGGTTCCCCAGGTCCTGGCGGACACGCGCGACGGTGAAATTCTGCTGCGGCGTGCCGGTGGCGCCGACCGAATCCTGCTGCATGCTCAAGAAGCCGACGTTGGTGTTTCGGCCGATCTTGCCAGACAGGCGTCCGCCGCCGAGAATCGGGATCTGTCCGCCGTCGGCGCCCAGACCGATGCGCCGGCTGAAGAAGATGTCGACCGCCCCCTGCTGTCCGACGGAGAACAGGCCCGCGTTCTCGAGAAAGAACGGCCGCTTTTCAGGGAAGAACAAGTTGAACCGGTCGAGGTTGATCTGCTGGTCATCCACCTCGACCTGGGCGAAGTCGGTGTTGTAGGTGAGGTCGAGGGTCAGGCTGGGCGTGACACTGTACTTGAGGTCGGCGCCGATCTCGCCGGTGGTCAGATTGCTGCTGTTCGCGCTGCGATGCAGCGACTCGCTGAGCGCGTAAGGCATGAACTGCAGATTGCGCTGTCTCGGCACCGTCAGCCCCTGCAGCTCGCCCGCCAGCGAGATCCGGTTCAGGTTGAACTGCCGCGGGAGGGGCGACCAGTAGGCCTGCTCGTTCCGGACCCGGATATTGCGCTGAAAGTTCATGCCCCAGGTCTGGTCATCGGACGACGGATAGCGTAAGGTCCGGAACGGTATGGCGATCTCGGCCGTCCAGCCGACGTCGGTGATCTGGGTGACCACCTGCCAGGCGCCGTCCCAGTTCAGATTGAACCCGCCACCCGACCCACGCTGCTGCTGACTGCCGCCGGGGCGACCGGTCCCGCCACCGCTCCCCTGCCCCTCGTTGGTGAGCTGACCGTCGTATTCGAGACCGGCCGGATTGGTCCCGAACACGAAGCCGTTGAGGCCGTCGTGATAGGTGTCGAGGATGAGCCGAAAGCTGTCGGTCTCGGTCAGGTCCGAGTCGCGACGGCTGTCGGCTGCGATGATGGTGCCAACATCTGCGGTGAAGCAGACGACGCCGAAATACAACGTATCGGCCGTATACACAATGCGCACCTCGGTACGCTCCGAGGCCGGCTCCCCCTCGAACGGCCGGCTCTGCACGAACCCGGTGGCGAGCATGGCGTCGGCGTAGACGGGGTCGTTGAGCACCTCACCGTCGACCACCGGCCCGTCGGCGACCCGCACGGCGCTCATCAGCGGCTGGCCGTCTCGCTCGGCTGGCTGGGCCGCGGCGGGAGTAGAGAGACCGACCATCAACAGCGGCGACGCCGCAAGACTTGCAAAACCGGAATAGCGCATCATATGAAACTCGACTGTGACCGACGACAGATCCTTTTATGCTATCAGCCTCCGAGACGCGCCGGCAGCCCGCGGACTGCACCCGGTCGGCTACAATACGGACATACTCGAGCAGTGACACGCCAGACCGAAAGGAACCAGCCACAATGATTCGTTTTTCAGCGATACGACGGTCATCCATCAAACAGCTCACCCTGTCGTTGGTCGTGGGGAGCCTGACGCTGGCCACCGTGCCGGCCCCGGCCGACGCGCAGAACCTGACACCCGACTCGGCCGCCGCGGTGAAGGCTGCCTTTCTCGCCGATATCGAGGTGATGCGCGAGAAGTTCCTGGGGCTGGCCGACGCGTTCCCTCAGGACAAGTACACGTGGCGTCCGATGGAGGGGGTACGCTCGGTCTCGGAAGTCCTGATGCTCATCGCGAGCGAGGGCTACGGGTTCGCCCCGACCGCGCTCGGCGGTGAGGCGGCGATGAGCCGCGACGAGTCGCGGGCGCTGTCGTCGATTACCGACAAGGCGCAGGTGGTCGACCATCTGACCAAGGGCTTCGCGCACGCCACGGCGCAGCTCGAGTCAATCGACCCGGCCACGCTCGTCGCCCCGCGCAATCTCTTCGGGCAGGAGCGGTCGACGCCCGCGCTGGTGATGTTCGTGGGTGGCGACATGCACGAGCATCTTGGCCAGCTCATCGCGTATGCGCGGTCCAATCAGATCGTGCCGCCCTGGAGCCGCTGACCCGATGACCCGGTGACCCGTCTGACACAGTCGACGAAGGAGGCACCATGAGGCTCCGGATGCTTGCGGCGTCGGTCGCCGCGGGGGGGTGTCTGCTGGCGCTGGCCGCACCGGCCGCCGCACAGTGCGAGCCGGACGGCGACATCCAGTTCGTCTGTGGACCGATCAGCCCCGAGGATCTGGCGCGGGTCCCGAACACCCCCTGGGTCATCGTGGCGAGCTGGGAAGACGACGGCTACCTCTCGGCTGCCGACAGCCGCGACCACCATACCGTCCGGCTGTTCCAGACCGCCGCCTCGCGCGCCCGTCACGACCAGGGGACCTATGGCGCGTGTCCCGGCATGACGACAAACGGCTTCCGGGCACACGGCATCAGCCTGCGTCCGGGGAGCGATAGCACCCATACGCTCTATGTGGTCCGGCACGGCGAGCGGGAAGCGGTCGAGGTGTTCGAGATCGACGCGCGTGGGGCCGAGCCGGGCCTGACCTGGACTGGCTGCGCCGTGGCGCCCGAGGGCCTCGGCCTGAACGCGGTGGTCGCGCTGCCCGACGGCGGATTCGCGGCGACAAGTCCTCGCACCAGCGACATCTGGGAATGGCACAGCGGCGACGGATGGGTACGGGTGCCCGGCAGCGAAGACATCGGTCCCAACGGATTGGAGATCTCAGCCGACGGCCGGTGGTTCCTGGTGGCCGGCTATGCCAGCCAGTCGGTCATCCGGCTGTCGCGTGGGCAGACCCCGGTTCGAAAGGATACCGTCGAGGTCGGCTTCAACATCGACAACGTGCACTGGGCCCCAGACGGGACGCTGCTGGCGGCCGGTCACAACGCGCCGACGCGGAACCGGGTCGGCGAATGCATCGGGCGGCGCACGTGCGAGGGGCTCACGACGCACGTGGCCCGGGTCGACACGCAGGCGCTCACCGCCCAGGAGATCTTCACCTACCCGACCGACGACAACCTGATTCTGGGCACGGTGGCGATCGAGGTCGGCGACGAGCTCTGGGTGGGCCAGGTCGCCGGCGGCACTCGCATCGCCCGTGTCTCGTTGCCGTCTCCACGGTAGCCACAGTCGAGCGCACGATTCAGGGAGACAACGACCATGAGACTTCGAGCGCTCCTTTATGCCCTCCCGATCTGCCTTCTGGCGCAAGTCGCATCGTCGGCTCAGGGCGAGCAAGCAGGCTCGCTCACGGCGATGGTGCTGACGGGTCAGAACAACCACGGATGGCAGGTGCTCAGCGCGCACTACGAGACCGTGCTCGAGGCAACAGGGCTCTTCGAGGTGGATGTGGTGACGAGTCCGCCGCGCGGGGCCGACATGAGCGGCTTTGCCCCCGACTTTGCCTCATACGATGTGGTTGTCATCGAGTACAACGGCGACGATTGGCCGCGACGTGTCCAGAAGTCGTTCGAGCGCTATATGGAGAACGGCGGCGGGATGGTCTACGCCCATGCCGTCAACCACACGTTCACGAACTGGGTAGCGTTCAACGAGATGATGGGGATCGGCGGCTGGGGCGGGCGGGACGAGGCGGCCGGTCCCTACGTCAAGTATCGGGACGGCCAGATGGTGCTCGACCATCGTCCGGGCCACGCGGGGGAATGCGTGGACGCCCACGCGTTTTCGGTGGTCACCCGCGAGACGGACCACCCGATCATGCGCGGGCTGCCGCCGGTCTGGCTCCACGGCACCGACGAGCTGTATAGCAACCAGCGCGGGCCGGCAAAGAACATGACCATCCTGGCGACGGCGTATTCAGACCCGGCGCGCGAGGCGCATTGGGGCGTGGAGACGCATGGCACGGGCGAGCACGAACCGATGGTCTACACCATTGGCTACGGGCAAGGTCGGGTGTTCGGCACCGCGATGGGCCACGTCGATGGCGGCGCCGAGGTGGGTTCGGGGCCATGGCCCGCGATCGACTGCGAAGGCTTCATCACGCTGATTCAGCGGGGCGCGGAGTGGGCCGCGACAGGCGACGTCACCCAGCCAGTGCCGGACACGTTTCCGACCGCCACCGACGTGAGCCTGCGATAGGCGTGGGTCGGTGTGGAGCCGGCGGACCTGATTGTGCCGGGTCGCATCCATGGGTCGCATGCGGCGGTGCAGAACCGAGCGAGGACATCGGTAAAGGAGCCTTCTGATGAGAGCACAACCTGTCGCATTGGCACTGACGGCGCTTGTTTTTACGCTGCTCGCTGCAGGATCCGTCGCGGGTCAGACGCCGCCTCGGGCGGCCGATGGCCGGCCCGATCTGCAGGGCATCTGGGACTTCCGCACCATGACGCCGCTCCAGCGCCCGACTGACCTGGGCGACAAGGAATTTCTGACCCAAGAGGAAGCGGCTGCCCAGGAGGCACAAATCGCAGGGCGTCGCGCCCGCCTGCTCGAGCCGAGCGAGGTGCGAACCGAGCCGTTGCCGGCCGGTGGTGGAGGCCGCGCGGTTGGCGGCTACAACGATTTCTGGCTCGACTACGGCACCACCATCGTCGGCGATCGACGCACGTCCCTGATCATCGACCCGCCGGACGGTCGTCTTCCACCGCTGACATCCGAGGGTGAGGCGCTCCGGCAGGTCGGTTCACTCGTCGAGGACCTCCCGATCGCGCTGCCCGTCCGGGTCCGTAGCGCCGGGACAGGGGCCGACCGCCCAGAAGACCGCGGGCTCGCCGAGCGGTGTCTGGTCGGGTTCAACAGCGGACCGCCGATGATGCCGAGCGGCTACAACAACAACATGCAGCTGTTCCAGACCGCCGACACCGTCGTGATTCTCAACGAGATGGTGCACGATCTGCGCGTTATTCCGCTCGACGGCCGGCCGCATCTTCCCGAGCACGTCCGCCAATGGGCGGGGAGCTCGCGTGGCCACTGGGAGGGTGACACCCTGGTCGTCGAGACGACCAACCTGACCGACAAGATCGGGAGTTTCGACCCGTCGGCCACGACTGCCTTGGGCACGGGATTGACGGTGTCGCTGACCGAGCGGTTCAGCCGGCAGGACGAGAATACGCTGCTCTACGAGTACACGGTAGACGACCCGGTCATCTTCACCCGGCCTTTCACCGTCGCGGTCCCGATGCGTCGGTCGGACGAGCCGATGTACGAGTACGCGTGCCACGAAGGGAACTACGGTCTGCTGAACATCCTGACCGGCGCCCGGGTCGCGGAGGTCGAATCCCGCTAACGGACCTCCCTGACAAAGGCTGGGACCCGGACGAGCACGTAGGTAATGTGCCCCCCGTCGGGCACCACGTAGCCGTGCGGGGTCCTGGCGGAAATGTGCAGCACGTCGCCTGCGGCCACCCGATGCCGCGTCCCACCGGAGATACCCGTACCCAGGCTCCCGGTGCGGTTGAGCATCTCGCCGCCCACCAGCAACTCCCCCTCGCCGCTCTTGATGAACACCACGTCGATGATGTCGTCGTGAATCTCGGGGCGCCCGTCCGCGTCCCGGTGAATGAAGCGGAAGCGGTGCGACCGCGTCGGACTGCCGTAGTCGGCGAGCGTCTCGCGTGAGGAGTGGTCTGGTCCCACCCGCGTGGCAAGGGACGCATCGCGACGCGCGAGATCGGCATCGGTCCACATGGCGAATCCCGTCGGGTCGAAGTCGAGGTCCGGCGCGTCGGCAGGAATGACGGGCTCGCCCACGAGCGCCGGGAGCCGCACGAGCACATAGGTAATGTGGCCTCCGTCCGGCACCAAGTAGCGATGCGGTGTGTCGGCCGGGATGTGGATGACATCGCCAGGACCCACCCGATATCGCACTCCACTCGCGATGCCGGTACCCGTGTATTCGCCGTCGTCTCCCGTGCGGTCGACCATGTCTCCGCCTACCAGCAAGGTCCCTGCCCCGCTCTGTATGAAGACGACGTCCTCGATCTGTTCATGCTGTTCGGGAACGCCGTCAGCGTCCCGATGAATGAACCGGAATCGATGGGCTCCGCTCGGGTTGCCATACTCGGCGAGGGTCTCGCGAGCAGAGTGGTCCGCGGCCACCCGCGCAGACAACGCAGCATCCCGCTGTTCCAGCTCCGACGCACTCCACATGACGAATCCCGGCGGGGCCGGCTGCAGCACGAGCGCAAGCACAGCGCCCACCAAGAAGAGACGAAGTGACACGATCATCGCAAGCTCCTGTCAGCAAGTCGCCTGCCCTTCGAGAGCAGCTACGGCGAGAGCGCATAAATGTACACCCTCCTGGCGGTGCGACACCACGTGCACCGGCCCGGCGCCGCTCGGACACCCCGGATCGCCCGCTCGACGTCTCACCGCGACCGGTCCACTCCGACGTTCAAGTCCGCGGCCCGGCGGCCGATTAAATACGCAGCACCACGCCCAGCCGCGCAGCGCGCATCACTGAGTAGGGCGCCAACAAGTAACACAGGAGCACATCGGAGAGGGGTCACGAATCAGGTAGCACCACACACCTCGTGACTTCTGGCGTCGACTCCGTCGGCGACGCGGAACCAAGGCATGGGCATCTCGGACAGCGACTTCAACTTCGTGCGCACCTTCATCCACAACCGGGCCGGAATCGTGCTCGAACCCGGCAAGGAGTATCTGGCCGATGCGCGTCTCTCACCGCTCCTGCGGCAAAGCAGCTTCAAGAACCTGAGCGAGCTGGTGGCCGAGCTCCGGACCAACTCCTTTTCGCCATGGAACAGCAAGGTTGTTGACGTCCTCACCACGAACGAAACCAGCTTCTTCCGGGACCACGCACCGTTCGAGGCCCTGCGGACCTACGTGATTCCCGAGCTGATCGCGGCACGTCGGTGCGAGAAACGGCTGAACATCTGGTATGCCGCCTCCTCCACCGGGCAGGAGCCCTACTCGGTGGCGATGCTGCTGGCCGAGCATATCCCGGAGCTGGCGACCTGGGACGTGTCGCATCTGGCGACCGACATTTCGACCGAGGCCCTCGACCGGGCCAGACAGGGCCGGTATGCGCAGTTCGAGACCAACCGCGGGCTACCGGCTACTTACCTCGAGAAGTACTTCGACCGGGACGGCCTGGAATGGGTGCTCAAAGACTACATTCGCAAGGCCGTGCGGTTCGAAGAGCTCAATCTCAACAAAGCCTGGCCCGCGCTGCCGTCGATGGACATCGTCATGATGCGCAACGTCATGATCTACTTCGACCTCGAGAGCAAGCGTGACATTCTCGGGAAGGTCGCCCACCTCCTCCGCCCGGACGGCTGCCTCTTTCTGGGTGCGGCCGAGACGACGATGCATTTCGACGAGCGCTTCTCGCAGGCCAGGCGCGACCGGTCCGGCTGCTACCGGTGCGACATGCAATACAAACAGACCGGCTGAGCACCCCGACACACCGAACGAAGCCCTGCCGTCGTGCCACGTGTCATGATTCCCTGCGCGCCAGATTTGTCGTATCCTTCTCGCATCGGCCCGAACAGGAAGGAGAGACCCGATGAGCGACAGGTTGCTGGCCTCGATTGGTCCGTTGGTGGCGTTGCTCGCTTTGGTCCCAGCCTCTGCGCTGAGCCAGACGAGCGCCGTTGGCGATTGGACGGCGCCGCAGACGCCGTGGGGTGAGCCCGACCTGCAAGGCGTGTGGACCTCGGCCACCCTCACACCGCTGGAGCGGCCGGGACGGCAGTCGGACAGAGCGGAGCTGACCGCAGAGGAAGCGGCGGCCGCGGAACGGCGGACCATCGAGAACCGTGCGGCGAACGACGGGAAGTCCGCGCCCGGTAGTGTGGGCGGTTACAACCAGGTCTGGATGGACGCGGGCAGCGTGATTACCAAGAGCCGGCGCACATCGCTGATCGTCGACCCCCCGGAGGGCGTGATTCCGTGGAAGCCGGAGGCGAAGGAGGCGAGCGACCGCGAGCGGGCGCGTTACGGCGTCGGGCCGTTCGACACCTGGACCGACATGGACACCGGTGAGCGCTGCCTTACCGACGGCCTGCCGAATATGGTGCCGCTACAGCCCTACAACATGAATCTTCAGGTTCTGCAGACGCCCGGTGAAGTGGTGATGCTTCACGAGATGTACCACGAGCTCCGGGTCATCCCCCTCGACGGCCGGCCGTTGACCGGCATCGCCCAATGGACCGGTGAGGCGCGCGGACACTGGGAAAGCGACACGCTGGTTGTGGAAACTGTCAACTTTGCAGACAGGCCGGATGCCTACTGGAGCGCGCCGTGGCGCAAGTCCCGCCCCAGCCTCCGTCTCGTCGAGCGCTTCACACGCGTCGGACCAGAGACGATCGACTATACCTTTACCCTAGAGGACCCACAGGTCTTCACCCAGCCCTGGACCGCGGCTGCACCGATGACGACCGATCACGCGTCGCGCGGTGTCACATCTGGGCAGATCTGGGAGTACGCCTGCCACGAGCGCAACTACTCGATGATCAATGTGCTGGGTGGCGCGCGCGCCGAGGAGGCCGCGGCAAGACGAGACGAGTAAGGACTTCCCCGCCTCGCTTCCCTCCCACGACCGACCTGGCCGACGCCAGTGGATGACCCCGACTCCGCCCCCCGACCCCATCCACATGGGGTAACCAACCTCACGCCTGCTCGAAGCGCCCATTCAACTCAACCGGTGACACCGCGATGTGGGGCGATGACGGCGTCCATACTAGGGCGGGGGTGCGATATCTCACACCTTGCGTGAGCCATGCTTGGCGACGAGTGCTGCATGAGCAGCTGTGTGTGAATCAAGGCACTAGTTGATTTCATGCTATATACCTGCTATAAGCGTAGTACGAGTTAGAGCAAGTTGTCCGGGACCAGGCTGGGGCTGAGCACGAAGCCTGTCTGTCACGCATTGGCGACCACCGCCTTGGTGGCATTCGATGTGAACCTGTTCCTGGCGGCTGGGTGTGCGGGGAGGCGAGCAGGTTCGGGATTAGGACTTGGGGAAGGCCTATGCTACGTAACGCGTCCGTGTTGATTATCGACGACGAGGAGGTTGACCCGCCCCCTGCGGCCGTTCCACTTGTTAAGAGAGAGCGAAGTTCATATGTAGCCCGACGCCTGGTGCTGGCGTGACGGCCCGCCGGAGAGGCTAACACCTCCCATCGTGCCAGTGTCAACTCGACCGTGCCTGGTCGCAGCACGATCGCGTGCGGCTCCCGAGACCAGCCCTCACGGAACGCATTTCGACCAGCGGCCCGGCCGTGAGAGAATCATGACCATACAGAGGACGGCCGGTGCACAGGGCCGCCAAGGAGGATTGCCATGAGCACGCGACACGGACGCGCGCAGTATATCGGTTCGGCCCTGTTGGGTGGGCTGTTGCTGGTGCCGACCCTCGCCGCCGGTCAGCAGAATGTGCGGGGTTTGCAGGGTGTGTGGGATTTCCGAAGTGTCGTGCCGTTCGAACGCCCCGAGGATCTCGCCGGGAAGGAGACCTTCACCGAAGAGGAGGCGGCCGCCTTCGAGCAACAGCGCGTCGACGAGCTCAACGTCGATCTGCGACGGGACGAAAACGGACGCGTCCCGCTCTCCGGAGGCTACAACAACTTCTGGTATGACCGTGGCACGTCCATCGGTGAGGAGCGTCGGACCTCGCTCGTCGTCGACCCACCCGACGGACGGATGCCGGCGCGGACGGACGCGGCACGGGAGCGGAACGCCGAACGAGGGAGACTCCTCGGACGCGACGCGCACGGACCTGAAGACCGGGGCGCGTTCGAGCGCTGCATCCTGGGCTTCAACTCGGGCCCCCCGATGAACCCGAGCGCCTACAACAACAACATGCAGCTGTTTCAGACCGACGATCACGTGGCGATCCTGAACGAAATGGTGCACGACTCGCGTGTCATTCCGCTGGATGGGTCTGCGCATCTCCCCGACAGCGTCCGGCAGTGGATGGGTGACTCACGGGGGCACTGGGACGGCAACACGCTGGTCGTCGAAACGAAGAACTTCACCAACAAGACCAGCTTCCGCGGGTCAGGCCCGAACATGCACCTGGTCGAGCGATTCACCAGGGCCGACGCCGACACGTTGGTCTACGAATACACAGTCACCGACCCGGAGTCGTTCGCGCGCCCCTGGTCGGCGCGAACCTTGATGAAGCGCTCGGACGCACCGGTCTACGAGTACGCGTGCCACGAGGGCAACTATGGCATGGACAACCTGCTGGTCGCGGCCCGCGACGCTGAGCTGAAGCAATGACCCGTTCCGCCGCGACGCTCGCAGCCGCCGGGCGGGCGCTCGGTGGTGTTCTGCTGGTTGCCGGCGCCGCCGCCGGGGCCACCGTTCCGCTCGATACGAGCGGCGTGCGTCCCGGCCCGGTGACGGTCACCGAACAGGGCGACACCGTGGTCGTCGCCTGGCCCGACGAGACGGGGCGCCCCTGGCGAGCAACATTTTCGCTCGACCCGGAGCGTCCGCTCATTCAGTCGATCGCGGTGAACGGCGCCTCGATCGTGTCCAACGCCCGCCCGTACTACCGAGGCGAAACGGGGACGCGGCGACGCGGCTGGAACGCCTTCTTCGACTACCCCCCGGACCATCCCGACGGCACCCGCGCCGCACAGGGCCGCTTCCAGTTGCGCACGGCGACGGTCCGCACGCTCGGCGACCGGGTCGAGCTGCTGTTCGACGGGTTGCAGATGGGCGTGTTCGACGGCGGGATCGCCTACACCGTCTACCCCGGCAGCCGCCTGATCCAGCAAGAGGCGGTCGTCACCACCTCCCAGCCCGATGTCGCCTACTACTACGACGCAGGGTGGGACATGACGGCCGCCGCGGACCGAACGCCCGGGAACAACATGGAGACCCGGGTCAGCTACTACGACACCAGCGGATCGCTCCGGCATGACACGGCGACCGGGTTCGACCCGGAGCGCGTGCCGGTGGAAGTGCGCTACCGCACGCTGGCGATGGACACCGAGCGCGGCAGCGTGGCGGTCTTTCCCGCCCCGCACCAGTACTTCTTTCCCCGGGACTTCACCTCGAACCTGGGGCAGCTCTGGCACCGGTCGTGGCGGGGCCGCGTATCGCTCGGGATCAGGCAGATTCGCGACACCAACTGGCGCTTCTATCCCTGGATGAACGCGCCGCCAGGCCAGATGCAGCGGATGTCGGTGTTCTTCCTGCTGTCAGACGCGGGGTCGACCGAGACGCTCGACGACGTGCTGGCCTTCACCAATCGCGACCGGTTCCGTCCGATCGCCGGGTACAAGACCCTGAGCACCCACTGGCATCTGGCGTATACCGTGCAGGCGCTCGAGCACGGCTTCGACTGGACGCCGCCGTTCAAGCCGGTGCTGAAAGCGATGGGGGTCGACGCGTCGATCATCATGGACTTCCATGGCGACGGGCATCCGCGAGACCTGACCGACCTGCGGCTCGACGAGCTCGACGCCTACTTCACGGCGCTGCGGGCACAATCGGAGCCGGACTTCCTGCTCATTCCGAGCGAGGAAGCCAACGTCCACTTCGGCGGGCACTGGGCGCTGGTGTTTCCGAAACCGGTCTACTGGTTCATGGGGCGTCCAGAGGGCACCCTATTCGAGACGACCCACCCGAAGTACGGCACCGTCTACAGTACGGCAGATGCCGCCGAGCTCCTCGAGCTGGTGCGTCGCGAGGGGGGTGTCATGTATCAGACGCATCCCCGAACCAAGGGCTCGACCGGCTTTCCGGACCGGATCGCCGAAACCGACCACTTCCAGGATCCGGCGTATCTTGGCGCCGGCTGGAAAGCGATGCCGTCGGACCCCTCGTCCCCGCGGCTGGGCGAGCGGTCGCTGACGCTGCTCGATGACTTGAGCGCGCAGGGCATCCGGAAACAGATCTTCGGCGAGGTCGACGTGTTCCAGTTCGACGAGACACACGAGCTCTACGCCCACATGAACATCAACTACATCCGCCTCGACGCGCTGCCGCCGTTCGACCGGTGGAACGAGGCGGTCGAGCCGCTGGCCCGCGGGGATTTCTTCACCACGACCGGCGAGGTGCTGCTTCCGCAGGTCGATCTGTCGACCTCCAGTGATGACCGGATTCAGGCGCGAGTCGCGGTCGACTGGACTTTCCCGCTGCGCTTCGCCGAGATCGTCTGGGGCGCGGGCGATCAGATCCACCGCGAGACGATTCCGCTCGCCGACACGCGCCCCTTCGGCGCCGAAACGTTCGAGTGGGCGGTCGACGCCGCCGGATGGGACTGGGCGCGGGTAGCCGTGTGGGACGTCGCCGCCAATGGCGCGTTCGTCAACCCGACCTGGCGGGACTGAGCCCTCGTCACACGTTGACCAGCTAGAACATCGCCACCGGGTTGACCGGGCTGCCGGTCCCGCGCGCGACGTTGAGCGGCAACAGCATGAACATGAACGCGTAGCGTTCTTCCTCGGCGCACGCTGCGGCGACCGGCTCGAGCCGCGCGTTGTCGAGCAGCGCCACCCCGAAGTTGAAGAGCACCCCGTGCACCGGCCACGGCAGATCGACGTCCGCCGCGCGGGCATCCATCAGATCCCACCCGAGCAGCGCGACGTCGTGGTCGCGAATGAACTCGGCACAGCTCGGATGCAGCCCCGCGCCCCCCCGTTCGCCGCTCTCTCTGTTCGACTCCCAGCCGCTGTGAACCAGCAGCGCGTCGCCCGACTCGACGGAAACACCCTGTGCGCGCGCGATCTCCTCGAGCTCGGCACCACGCACAGGTCGATCGGCCGTCACATGCGGTTCGCCACGATGACGCGGCACATCGAGCAGCACGCCCTTGGTGATGATGCCACTGTTCCAGTTGGTGATGTCGCCGAAGTGGGCGCCCTGTGTGTCGATTTCGACGTCGGGATCCCGTCCTTGCCACATGCCGTCCTGGTCCCAGATGTGGCAGAGCGCATCGACGTGGGTCACCGTCGCGCCGTGATAGATGAAGCCGAGGTAGTCCATGACGTAGCCGCCCCCGCCGCCCAGCGAGCTCTTCGTCATGAAGTGCTGCGGCGGCTCGAAGACGCGACTCAGCGAGACGGTGCGGCCATTGCGCACCAGCGCGGCCGCCGCCGCGCGCTTCTCGGCCGTGATGAGGTTAATCGCGCCCACCTGATCGTTGGCGCCCCAGCGGCCCCAATTGCGGCGGTCGCGATACATCGCGGCGTAGTCGGCGGTCTCGCCAGACTGGACTGCGGGCGCCGCGGCGGTCCGCGCCTGGGCGGCCTGCCGCGACAGCAGCTCGGGGGGCGACACCGAATCTGCCAAGTCCAGGTGCGCGGAGGGCACGTGTGTACCCGGCTCGGTCCATGCCGTCGCCGGTCGCGCCAGCGCCGCGCCGCCCATGGCGGCCGCACGCATCAAAAACCGTCGTCGTGATGAAGCCATGTTGTTGTCCCCCCCATAGTGGCACCGGTCATAAATACGGTTGCATTCGGTCGCCGATGCATTCCGCCTGGCAGCGTTGTTTCTTCCTCAAGTATTGCCAGATATTCCCGGTCGTCTCGCCTTGCCAGCCGGGCGCTTCGACGCCCTCGGTGCGTGACCGTACTTATGACCGGGACCACCTAGCTATCAAGGCCCTGCTGGCGCCCACAGTGTCATGACGCCTACCAACGGAGCGCCCGAAGCCTGAAGACGGCAGGCTGAGCTTCTTCAGCAGCCTGCTGGAGCCTTTAGGGCAGACTCAGCGCGACGAGTCCAGGCACCTCACCGCCGATCGTCAGCGAGATGTACTGCTTGCCCTCGTACATGTAGGTCATCGGCGTACCGATGGCGCCGGCCGTGAGATCGATGGAACCGACGACCTCGCCGCTCGCCTTGTCGCGCGCCACTAGACGCGGCCCGCCGTTCGATCCGCCGGCCGAGAGCGCGCTGACGAGTAGCGTCTTCGTCAGCACCGGTCCGCCCCGTCCCTCGCCGCCCAGCGGCGGCAAGTCGAGGTCGCGCAACGCCGGGTGGTTCCGGAGTCGGTCGCCGTCACCGTTCGGCTGCATCCAGGCGTGCTCGCCTTCGTTGAGATCGATGGCGGTGATCCGGGAGTAGGGCGGCTTGAACAGTGGCAGCCCCTGCGGCATCCTCGGCTGCTGCCCGCTGCCGAACTCGCTCTGCGTGAAGCGGAGGTTACCGCCTTCTGCCGGGTCGGGCGTGTAGTACTTCAGGACCGAGAAGCTGTTCGACGACGGCACATACAAGGTGCCCGTCTCCGGGTCTGCCGCCGAGCCGGCCCAGGTCGCGGAACCGCCGATCTGGGGACGCTGGATCGTTCCCTGCAGGCCGCCGTCGACACTCAGCATCGGCGGGGTGAACAGTGGCCCGAGCCGGAAGTTCTTGACCACCTCGACCGCCATCGCCCGGATCTCCGGTGTGAAGTCGACCAGGTCATCGATGGTGACCCCCTGGTAGTCGAACGGGGGTGGCTTGGTCGGAAACGGCTGCGTCGGCGAGAGGACGTCGCCCTCCAGGTCGGTGTCGGTCTCCACCGGTCGCTCCTCGATCGGCCACACGGGGTCGCCCGTCACCCGGTCGAAGACGTAGGTGAACGCCTGCTTGCTGACCTGCGCGATCGCCTTGATGGGGCGACCGTCGACCGTGATGTCGATGAGGCTCGGCGCCGCCGGGAAGTCGTAGTCCCAGACGCCATGGTGCACCGCCTGAAAGTGCCACATACGTTGTCCCGTCGCGGTGTCGACGGCGACGAGACTCTCGGCGAAGAGGTTGTCACCCAGACGGTGCCCGCCGTAGTAGTCGCTGGTGGGCGTGCCGGTCGGAAGAAAGACGTAGCCGGTCTCGTCGTCTGCGGCCATCGGCGGCCAGACGTTCACGTTGCCCGAGTAGCGCCACGATTCGTTCAGCCAGGTGTCGGCGCCGAAGTCGTCGCCGCTGGGCACCGTCCGGAAGGTCCACTTCGTGTCGCCGGTGCGGGCGTCCACGCCCTTGATCCATCCCGGCGGCGCCTCCTTGCGGACGACGAAGTCGGAGATGATCGTCGGCGTGACCACGATGTCGCCCACGACGACGGGCGGCGACTTGACCCCGAGCAGGACGCGCCCCTGATAATTCGTCTCGCCCCGCGCAGCGCGTGGAATGCCCTCGGTCAGGTCGACCCGGCCGTTGTCGCCGAAGCCGGGTACGGGTCGCCCGGTGGCGGCATCGACCGCGTGCAGGTACCCCTCGCTGGTGCCCCAGAAGATGCGCGCCTCCTCGTCGTCGGACCAGTAAGCGATGCCGCGTGACCCGTAGCCGTGGGTCGGCTCGCCACCGCTATAGACTTCCGGGTCGTATACCCAGAGTGTTTGGCCTGTGCCGGCGTCGATCGCGGCCACCTGATACATCGCAGTCGACAGATAGAGCACGCCGTCGACCATCAGGGGGGTCGCCTGGAGGCCCCGGATCGACACCCCCTGCCGCTGCTCGCGCAGCGCCTCGAGATCGAGCGCGCCGTCGGCCGATTCCCAGCTCCACGCGACGCGCAGGTCGTCGAAGTTGGTCGCGTCGACCTGATCCAGCGGCGAGTATTTCGTCCCGCCGTTGTCGCCGCCGTAGTAGCGCCATTCGCCGTCGGTGGCGCCATACTGGGCCAGCGCCGGGCTCGAACAGAGCAGAACCGCGCACCAGGTCACGGCATAGACCAGGCACTGTCGGATCGTCATAAGTCTCCCCCGTCCATCGAGCTGAAGCCTTGCCCTACCGATGTCATTCCACGTGAGCTGTTTCCAGTGGCGGTCCCCTCTATGGGAGCGCCAGCGCGATCAATTCCGGAACCTCGCCGCCCACTGTCAGGGCGATGTGCTGTCTGCCGTCGAGCATGTAGGTCATCGGCGTGCCGATCGCGCCGCCGGGCAGGCCGACCGAGGCGAGAATCTCGCCGGTGGCCTTGTCCCGCGCCACGAGACGCGGACCGTCGTCGGCGCCTCCGGCCGTGAGCGCGCTCACCAGCAGCGTCTTGGTCAGCAGCGGTCCGCCCCGCCCGTCGCCGCCGAGGGGCGGCAAGTCGAGGTCGCGCAGCAGCGGGTGGTTGCGAAGCCGGTTGCCGTCGCCGTTGGGCTGCATCCAGGCGTGCTCACCGGCATTGAGGTCGATGGCGGTCATGCGGGTGTAGGGCGGCTTGAGCAGCGGGAGGCCCTGCGGCATCTGCGGCTGCACGCCGGCCGCGAGCCCGCGGAACGTGTACCGGAGGTTGCCGCCGTCGACCGAGTCCGGCGTGTAGTACTTGAGCACCGAGAACCTGTTCAGCGACGGCACGTACAGGAGACCGGTCTCCGGATCGACGGCGGCCCCGCTCCAGTTCGCGCCGCCGCCGACATAGGGACGCTGAATCGTCCCGTGTAGCCCTCCGTCGGCGCTCAGCATCGGCGGCGAGAAGAGCGGCCCGAGCCGAAAGTCCTTGACCGCTTCGACCGCCATCGCCCGGATCTCCGGGGTGAAATCGACCAGGTCGTCGATGGTCACGCCCTGATACTCGAACGGCGGGGGCTTGGTCGGGAACGGCTGGGTCGGCGACAGCACTTCGCCCTCCAGGTCGCTGTCGGTCGCGACCGGCCGCTCCTCGATCGGCCAGACCGGATCGCCGGTGACGCGGTCGAAGACGTAGGTGAAACCTTGCTTGCTAACCTGGGCGAGCGCCTTCACCGGGCGGCCGTCCACCGTGATGTCGACCAGGTTGGGCGCGGCGGGGAAGTCGTAGTCCCAGACCCCGTGATGCACCGCCTGGAAGTGCCACATCCTCTGGCCGGTCTCGATGTCGAGCGCGACGACGCTCTCGGCGAAGAGGTTGTCGCCCAGACGGTGGCCGCCGTAGTAGTCGCCCGTCGGCGTCCCGGTCGGCAGATAGACGTAGCCGAGCTCGTCGTCGACGCTGAGGAACGACCACACGTTGGTGTTACCAGAGTAGCGCCACGACTCGTTCTGCCAGCTGTCTGCACCGAAGTCGTCAGCCTGCGGCACGGTGCGGAACATCCACTTCGTATCGCCGGTGCGCGCGTCGACCCCCCTGACCCACCCGGGCGGGGCTTCCTTCTTGATCGCACTATCCGAGATGACCGACGGTGTGACGACGACGTCGTGGGCGACGATCGGCGGCGAGGCCACACCGATCAGATTGCGGCCGTTGTAGTTCGTCTCTCCGCGCACGGCGCGGGGAATGCCCTCCATCAGGTCGACACGACCGTCGATCCCGAACTCGCGCACGGGTTGTCCGGTGTCGGCATCGAGCGCGAGCAGATAGCCCCCATGCGTGCCGAAGAAGATCCGCGCGTCATTGGGGTCTTCGTCGTCTTCCCAGTAGGCGACTCCGCGCGAGTTGTAGAAGTGTGTCGGTTGCCCCTCCAGGTAGTACTCCGGGTTGTGGACCCAGAGCGTCTCTCCCGTGCCGGCATCGATCGCGGCCACCTGTTGCAGCGCCGTCGAGATATACAGCACGCCGTCGACCATCAGGGGCGAGGCCTGGAACATCCGAAACTGAATACGCGGCACCTGTTCCCGGATCGCCTCCATGTCGAGCGAGGCGTCCACCGTCTGCCAGCGCCAGGCCATGCGCAGGTCGCCGAAGTTCGCCGCGTCGATCTGATCCAGCGGTGAGTACTTGGTGCTACCCAGATCGCCCCCATAGCTCCGCCACTCGCCGTTCGTGGCGCCGTACTGGGCCAGGCCCAGGGCCGGCCACAGCAGCACCGCGCAACAGCAGGCGGCACAGACAAGGAATGAACTCGGACTCGGCATCCTTGGCATCGCTTCCCCTTGCGTCCTCAGCCATCGCCGGCGCTACCGGGACTCTGGGACATGTTGACTGGACGGCTGATTATACCGTCGCCTATCCTCCTTGCTAGACATTGACGGTTCGGTTCGTCGCCGCCAGGCGTTGAACCACGGGGGGACGTCGGTGCAGTGCGCGTCACGAATTGCTGAGGACCAGGCTGCTAGAGAAGGGAGCCGCCTGCCATGCCACACGGATCATTGAAGCTTCATGTCATCGATCTCGTTGACGACGGCGTAGCCGGCGACGTGCGTCTCGATCTGAGGCGGGCCGAAGGCGGGTCGGCAGGCGCCGGCGTGACCGCCACGTTTCCGCTGGCCGGCGAAGCTCACCTGGAGCTCGAGGACATTCCCTGCCAGTCCGGGTACGGGACCACCTACACCGTCGCCGTCACGACGAAACACTTCCGCCGGTTTGCGTTCAACCAGCTCATCCGGAGAACCGGGCAAACAGGGCCAACGAATCTCCACTCCGACTGGTGGCTAAACCCAAGGCTGTGCAGGACATCCAGGCGCCGGCGTTCTCGAAGCTGCCCGCCAGGAGACGGACGGACCTCGGCGAGGCATCGATGCTGGCTCACGCGGAGGAAGATGGGGATCTGGTCGGACTCTCTGGCCCACAGCTGTACAGCGCCCTTGGACCACTGCGCACGGCGTGCCTGCTCAACATCTATGCGAAAGCCGGCCATGCCTCGGCCGACCGATGCGGGCGTTTCATCGGCGCGCCGCTGGTGCTACGCCAGGATCGATGCTTCTGCATGATCGACGATGCGATGCCAGAGTTCCTGAACAACTCGGCTCGCTTCATCTCCGCACCCGGCGCGCTGCACGAGCCGCTCCCGGGGTTTCGCATGGTGGACATCAGCTACAAGAGCAGAGACAGCCATGCGAACCTGCAGGTGACCATCATGCAGAAGATCGATTCCGGCGAGCTCGCTGCAGATATCGACATCGATGAGGCCACCGGCTTCAGGCACGGCATGGAGGTGATCCGCAACCATGTCGGTCGACAGCGAACGAACCCCTATCTTGTAAGGGAGCTGCTGCTGCTGCGCGACCCGGTCGGCAAGAGCCTCAACCCGAAGTATCGCTTCGTGTTCACGTAGCGTGCGACCGGCGGCCGTGAGCGGTCACGACGGAAGCCGGAGTGCAATGAGCCCGGGGGCGCCCTCGCCCCCGACGGTCAGCGCGATGTACTGCGTGCCGTCCAGCATGTAGGTCATCGGCGTGCCGATGGCGCCGCCCGGCAGATCGACCGAGGCGACCGGATCGCCGGTGGACTTGTCGTAGGCCACGAGCCGCGGTCCACCATCGGTGCCACCAGCCGTCAAAGCATGGATGAGCAAGGTCCTTGTCAGCACCGGACCACTTCGGCTGTCATCTCCTCCCAGCGGCGGCAGGTCGAGGTCACTCAGCATCGGATGATTGCGGAACCGATCGCCATTGCCGAGCGGCGTCATCCAGAGGTGGTCGCCCGTGCTCATGTCGATGGCCGTCATGCGCGAGTAGGGCGGCTTCCAGAGCGGCAGCCCCTGCGGCATCCGGGGCCGGCGGTCGGGGTTCCCCGCTTCGATGAATGAGGCGCCGCCCCGGCTGAGGATGTAGTCCAGCGTCGAGGGCTCACCGGGCTCAGGACGGCGAAACCGCATGACTGAGTGCACGTTGCGCGACGGCACGTAGAGAATGCCGGTCTCCGGGTCCACCGCCGCCCCGGACCAGTTGGCGCCGCCCCCGGCGCTCGGCCGGAAGATGGTGCCTCGAAGCGAGAGCGGCGTGAAGAGAGGCCCGAGCCGGAACCCGTCGACCGCCTCGATCGCCATCTGGCGCACCTCGGGGGTGAAGTCGACTAGATCGTCGATGGTCGCCCCCTGGGTGTCGAACGGCGCCGGCCGGGTCGGGAACGGCTGCGTCGACGACAGCACCTCCCCCTCGAGGTCGGTCTCGGTGTTCACCTCGCGCTCTTCGATCGGCCAGATCGGCTCGCCTGTCACCCGGTCGAACGCATAGACGAATCCCTGCTTGGTGACTTGCGCGACCGCCTTGATGGCGCGACCGTCGACTGTAATGTCGAGCAGATTCGGCGCGGTCGGGTTGTCGTAGTCCCAGACCCCGTGGTGCACCATCTGGAAATGCCACACCCGCTGGCCGGTCTCGAGGTCGACCGCCACCAGGCTCTCGGCAAACAGGTTGTTTCCCGGGCGGTGTCCGCCGTAGTAATCGGAGGTCGGTGTGCTGGTCGGCAGATAGACGTAGCCAAGCTCCGGGTCCACGCTCATGTTCGACCAGCTGTTGGCGTTGCCCGAATAGCGCCACGACTCGTCCAGCCAGGTGTCGCTGCCGAACTCGTCGGTGCTCTGCGGAATGTTGTGGAAATCCCAGCGGTGACTTCCGGTTCGGGCATCGTAGGCGCGCGCGAACCCCGGTGGCATCTCCTTGGTGATCGAGAAGTCGTTGATGGATGACCCGACGATGATCGTGTCGCCGACCACCAGCGGCGCCGACTGCGAGGAGAGCGGCAGGAGATTGAGATTGTCGCGCTGCCCGCGCGTGGCCCGCGGCAGGTTCTCGGTCAGGTCGACCCGTCCGTCGTTGCCGAACTCGGCAGCCGGCAGCCCGGTCTGTGCGTCTACCGCTACCAGGAAGCCGTCGCCCGTGCCCCAGACGATGCGGGCCTCGCCCCCGTTGTCCCAGTAGCCCACGCCACGGTGCGCCCAGGGCGCCGGGGCGGGGGTACCGGCCTCGTAGATTCTCGGGTCATGCACCCACAGCGTCTCTCCGGTCCGGGCGTCGATGGCTGCCGCCTGATAGAGCGGGGTGCTCAGATACAGCACGCCGTCGACCATCAGCGGTGTCGCCACCAACCGGCCAGGCCCCGGCCGAGTCACCCATCGGGCGGGCTCCTCCGCTTCGAGCAGATCGAAGAGGGTCTGCGCCGGCACCACCGAGGCGCTGTGCTCCCCCTCGTAGACCAGGTGGGTGTCAGCAGTGCGCCACCGCCAGGCCACTTCGAGGTCGCCGAAGTTGTCGGCGGTAATCTGCTCGAGCGGCGAGTACTTGCTGCTGAACGTGTCGGCGGCATACGAGCGCCATTCGCCGTCGGTGGCGCCCGGCTGCGCCTCGACCGGCGCCGCCAGCAGACACGCGCCCAGCACCATGGCAACCATCGTGGGCAACATCAATGGGTGCTGTCTCATCACAACGTCCCCTTCAGCACATCGTGCCGAATAGATCCGAACCGACCTGAATTGACCCGATCTGACAGTGCCCCGTATGGTGACCGATTCAGGCCGGGAGACCAAGGCGGGAATGGCACCAATCTGGGTAGCACTCAATTCCCCTTGCTTACCGAGTGGAGCCGTGTTACGCTGACTCATATCGGTAACCGAGAGATGAAGCGATTCACACAATGAGCAAACCATCTGATCTCGTGCAGGGCACACTCGACCTGCTGATACTCAAGATTCTCGCCCTCGAGCCGCTCAACGGCTGGGCGATCGGGCAGCGGCTCAAGCAGGTCTCGGACGACGTGCTCCAGGTCAGCGACGGGTCGCTGTATCCGGCGCTGCACAAGCTGGAGCACCAAGGCTTGATTGTGTCTGAATGGCGGCGCAGCGAGAACAACCGTCGCGCCAAGTTCTACGAGTTGACCCGGCCCGGCCGGGGCCATCTCGACCAGGAGACCGCACAGTGGATGCGGCTCTCCGCCGCCATCTCGCAGGTCGTCAGTCTCGAGGAGCTCTGAACCCCGGGGGAGGACTGAGCCATGGAGATCGAGCGCTGGTACTACCGTATCCGGGCCGCGTTGGGCACGCTGATCCATCGCCGCCGGGCCGAGGACGAGCTGGCCGCGGAACTCCGCGACCACGTCGAACGTGAAGCAGCGCACCAGAAGAGCTACGGCGTGTCCCCCGCGGAGGCCGCGCGACGAGCGGGCGCAAGCCTCCAGGCGGTGGAAACCGTCAAAGAACGCTGCCGCGAGGTGCGGCCCATGGGGTGGCTCGAAGACCTCTGGAAAGACACCCGCGTGGCGGTGCTCGGCTTCAGCCGCAATCCACTGTTCGCGCTCATCTGCATTTCCACGCTCGGGCTCGGCATTGCCGCGAACACCACGATCTTCAGCGCCATGGACACACTGTTGGTGCGGCCACTGCCATACCGGGATGCGGACCGCGTGGTCTTCACGCTTGGCTGGAGCGTGCGCACCGACTCGATGCTGTTCAATGTCCGGCCGGCCGACTGGGTCGAGTGGCGCGATGCGACGCGCTCGTTCGAGGCGGTCTCGGCGTACCGTTACCTGGCCGCCAACCTGACCGGCGTGGACCGACCCGCGCGACTGCGGGCCTACCGCATCACCCCGAACAGCTTCGCGATACTCGGTGTCGACCCACTACTCGGACGGGACTTTCGCGACAGCGATGCCGCCCCCGGCGCGGACGACGTGACCATTCTGAGCCATACCGTGTGGCGGAACCGATTTGGCGGGGACCCGACCATCGTCGGCCGCGACCTGATCCTCAACGACGCCGCTGTGACGGTCGTCGGGGTCATGCCGCCTCGTTTCGCCTTTCCACAGAGCAACTGGGCCGGCGACCTCTGGCTGCCGCTCGGCTTCGATGTGGCGTCGCTGGCCTCCAACCGGGAAACGTCGGCCTCGATGGTATCGGTGGCGCGGCTGCGTCCGTCGGTCTCGCTCGAACAGGCGCAGACCGAGATGGACACAATCTACCAGCGTCTCGAAGCGGCGAGTCCGGACACCAACGCCGGAATCGGCGTCCGGATCAGGACGATGCAACAGATGCTGTCCGACGTGCTCTTCGCGCCGCTCGTGCTGTTGATGGCGGTGGTCGCGGTGGTGCTGCTGATCATCTGCGCCAACGTGGCCAGCCTGCTGCTGGCGCGTGCCTCGGCCCGAGCCAGGGAGATGGCGATCCGCAACGCGCTGGGCGCCGGCCGATTGCGCCTGTTCAGGCAACTGTTGACCGAGGCGCTGATCCTGGCAGGACTGGGCGGTGGGCTCGGCGTCGTGCTGAGCATCTGGGGACTCGGTGCGTTGCGCCCCGGGATCCCGGGCGAGATCGCCAGTGTCATGCCGGCCGTGCGCGAGATGGGCGTCGACCTGCGCGTGCTCGCGTTCTCTGGTGGGGTATCGCTGTTGGCGACGGTGCTGTTCGGTCTGGCGCCCGCCCTCATGCTGTCGAAGCCGGCGGCAGGCGGACGGCTTGCCAACCGGTCCGGCGGAGATGGCGGGCGGCGCCGGCATCGGCTGTTATCGCTACTGGTGGTCGGCGAGGTCGCGCTGTCGGCGCTCTTGCTGGTCGGAGCCGGTCTCACCACACGGAGTCTGTGGAACGTGTTGCAGGTGGACTCGGGCTTCGAGTCCCGTGGCCTCCTGGTGCTGGACTTGACGCTGCCAATAGGCTCATACCCCGACGTGACTCGCCGGGCGACGTTTCTGACCCAGCTTGTCGACCGGGTACAGGTGTTGCCGGGTATCGAGACGGCCGAGGTCGTCAACAGCCTCCCGCTGAGCCAGACCAACAGCTCGACCGATGTCATCGTCGACGGGCAGCCGCCGGCGTCTCCGGGGGACACCCCACGGACCGACTACCGGGTCGTGAGCCGGGACTACTTCGGCACGATGGGGATCTCCCTGCTGCGCGGCCGTGGATTCGAAACCCGCGATCAGGACACGACGACCCCGGTCGTGGTTGTCAATCAGGCCTTTGCCGAGCGGTTGCTCGCTGGCGACGAGGCGCTGGGCCAGCGCGTGAAACTGGGGGTAGCGGCGGACGACCTCTGGCGCGAAATCGTCGGTGTGGTCGGCGACGTGAAACACACGGACCTGACGCAACAGACCAACCCGGCAGCCTACCTGCCGCTGCACCAGTTTGCCCGCGCCGGGATGACCCTGGTGGCGCGTGCATCCGGACCGACGACTGGTCTTGCCGCGGCCATCGGAACCGAGGTGCACGCGCTCGATCCCGATCAGCCGGCCGATGGGGTGTATCCGATGGAGCGGGCCGTGGACACCGCGATGATCCTGCACCGAGGCTCCGCCACCTTCACCGCGGCCTTCGGTGTGCTAGCGCTGCTCCTGGCCACCATGGGCCTCTACGGCGTGATCGCCTACGTCGCAGCCCAGCAGGTGCCAGAGCTGGCCATCCGGATGGCGCTCGGAGCCCAGCCGGGCGACGTGCTCCGGATGGTGCTCCGGAAAGGAGCCGTGCTTGCGCTGGTCGGAATCGGACTTGGTCTGGCGGCAGCGTTCGCCATGATGCGCCTGCTGGCCAGTCTGCTCTACGGGCTGACGCCAAGCGACCCCGTCACGTTCTCGGTGGTCGCCGTCGGTCTGGTCACGGTCACCCTGCTGGCCTGCTACCTGCCGGCCAGACGGGCATCCAGGATCGACCCGATGACCGCCCTGCGGCTCGAGTGAAGCTGAACGGGTCCGGCCCCGAGAAACGAAGAGCGTCAGCCTCTATTGGCCGACCCGCTCGGCCGGCTCGTCCGGCCCCACCCACTCGTCGGTGGGGCCGAGCAGCATGAAGTGACCGGGCTCGCTGCGACCACCGTCCTCGAGCTCGGTCGTGCCCACCCCGAGATACACGTAGTCGTCGAGCTTGCGGATCTCGTCGATGAGGGTGCTCTCGGCGTTGTAGGCGCCGTAATACATCAGCAGCGACGGTTTCCCGTCGATGAGCGAGGTGCCCATCTCGGTGGAGAACTGCATGTTGCGCACCACCTTGCCGCCGGGGTACCGCCAGCGGTTGTAGCCCTCGCCGGTGGTCGCCGTGCTCGGCATGTAGGCCTTTCCGAGCCAGAAGCCGATCTCGGAATTCTCGTCGTACATCCGCGCGTCGGTGGCCATGCGCCGCTCCGGGTCGCCGGAATTTGGCACCAGCCCCATGTAGTGGCCGTTCAGCTCGGCCATGTCGGCCGCCGGCGCCGCCTTCCACAGCTCGATGATCTCGTCACGCGAGAGGGCCAGTACCCTCTCCAGCGTCCACTCGCCCGCATCGTCAACTGCCAGCGCCGCCGCGGTGCCTGACGGCGCCGCCCACAGGAAGAAACCGCCCAACACCACCACCACCATCACACCGATTGCGACGCCGACGAGTTTGCCGAGTGTCATCGCGCCCTCCTGGCTCTGCCGCCCGCCTCAGGCGGATATAAGCTCCGATCGTGCAAGCACAAGTCTACGCTTTTCGGAACCGGCATGCCAGAATGCCGGACACGGAGGTCAGGATGAGTCGAAACGCCCCCCACCTGCCGATTGCGGCCCTCAAGGGCCTTGCTACCGCGGCTGTCGCGCTCGTGCTCTCCACGGCGTCTCCAGCGGACGCGCAGGACAGGCAAGAAATGACCGGCGAGTGGCGGGTGTTCGCGGGCGATCAGGCCAGCACCAAATATTCCGGCCTCGACCAGATCTCGGCCGACAACGTCGGCGACCTACGACCCGGTTGGATCTGGGACGCCGCCGCGCTGGACGCCGCCACCGGCGAACGCCCACGCGGGTTCCGCGCGACGCCGCTGAAGATTGGGAACCGCCTCTATGTCAGCACCGCGCTAAACCAGGTGGCGGCACTCGACCCTGGCACCGGCACTCTTGTATGGTCCTACGACCCGAAAGCGTACGCTTTCGAGACCCCCACGCACGGCGGTCTCGGCAGTCGCGGCGTGTCCTACTGGAGCGACGGTGCCGGCAACGACCGCATCGTGTTTGCCACCGGTGGGATGCAGCTCTTCACGCTCGAGCCGGAGACCGGCGCGCTCGACCGCGACTTCGGCGACGACGGCATCGTCGACCTTACCAAGGGGCTGGGCCGAGAGATCGCCCGCGAGCACTACAACATGAAGTCGCCGCCGACCATCTGCGGCGACACGATCGTGCTCGGGTCGATCGTGAACGACCTCGGGCTGACCCGACAGATGCCGCCCGGCCACGTGCGCGGCTACGATGTGCGTACCGGCGCCATGAAGTGGATCTTTCACACCATCCCGCAGGAGGGCGAACCCGGTGTCGAGACCTGGGAGAACGGCTCGTGGCGCTATACCGGAAATACCAACGTCTGGTCCTGGATGAGCTGCGACGAAGACCTCGGCCACGTCTATCTGCCGCTCGGGACTCCGAGCGACGACTGGTATGGCGGGCATCGGCTCGGCGACAACTTGTTCGCCGAAAGCCTGGTCGCGCTCGACGCCGACACGGGCGAACGCATCTGGCACTTTCAGGCGGTGCACCACGGCGTCTGGGACTACGACTTCCCGACGGCGCCGAATCTGGTCGACATCGTCGTCGACGGCCGCCCGATACGAGCCGTAGTCCAGGTGAGCAAGCAGGCGTTCGCCTACGTGCTCGACCGGGTGACCGGCGAGCCGGTCTGGCCAATTGAGGAACGCCCGGTGCCGCCCAGTACCGTGCCGGGCGAGCGGCTCTCCCCCACCCAGCCGTTCCCAACCAAGCCACCCGCCTTCGACCGCCAGGGTGTCACCATCGACGACCTGATCGACTTCACCCCGGAGCTGCGGCAAGAGGCACTCGACATCGTCGAAGACTTCGTCATCGGCCCGATCTTCACGCCGCCGATCGTCGCCGGTCACGACGACAAGCAAGGCGTCATCCAGCTGCCTGGCATCATCGGCGGGTCGAACTGGCCCGGCGGATCGGTCGACCCGGAGACCGGGTATCTCTTCGTGCAATCGGCGACCTATCCGTGGGTGACCGCGCTGGAAGCACCCAACCCCGACGAATCGGACCTGGCCTATCGCTTCGAGACCTGGAGCCGCCAGCCGCCCGGCCCGCGCGGGCTTCCGCTCATCAAGCCACCCTACGCGCGGCTGACCGCGATCGACCTGAATCGGGGCGAGTTTGTCTGGCAGGTGCCGCACGGCGACGGACCCCGAGCCAAAGTAAACGCCCTCATCGGCGACGGCACCGATGTCGGCCCGCTCGGCTGGGAGGCGCAGTCGGCGGTCAACGGCAACGCCCCGCTCGTGACGAAGACGCTGCTCTTCGTCAACCAGGGCTTCACCCCGGACGACCCTGACAGCACCCAGCTCGGCGTGATGCGCGCCTTCGACAAGACGACCGGAGCGGTGGTGTGGGAGCAGCCGATCGACACGTCGCCACGCGGCGCGCCGATGACCTATCTGCACGAGGGGAAGCAGTATCTGGTGCTGGGCGTCGGTGGCGGCGACAGCCCGGCTGGGCTGCGGGCGTACACGCTGCCGTAACGGCGTGCAGGTCGCGGCCTGCCCGAGACCCGACCCTGCGAGGGCCCCTCCCGACATCGAGCCGACGCGTCTCAATCCAGCACGTCGAACAGATAGCTGTACTTCAGGATGACACTGCGTCCCGCGCCGGCGGGCAGAAAGTCTCCGAGCCCATCTGTCTCGTTGTAGACGAGAAACAGACCGGTGTTGGCATCCTGCAGCCAGCCGAACCGGAAGTTCGCCGACCAGAGATCGGCGCTGTCGTTGTATTGGAGCAGGCTCTGGGCGAACAGCCGTGGCGAAAAGTTGTAGGCGATGCGTGTCGTCACCAGGTTCGTGATGGCAAAGCCATTTGGTAGGTCGATCTCGTTGCGGCTCCAGCTCAGATTGACGTTCAGCGCTTCGCCTCGGCGAAACCCGACCGAGGGCCCATACGTCAACAGGTCCCCGCCGAAAAAACCGCTCGCCAGAAACCGCACACCGGCCGTGACCGGCGCCGAGCCGTTCGTGTTGTAGTTGAGCGACACCTCGTGCCAGTCGTACGCGCCCGGCAACACGGGCACTCCCGAAACGCTGAACTGGTTGACCACCCCTTCCTTCCGGATGTTCCAGGTCGTGATCGCCGTCGAGCTGTCGTCGAACTCCCACCGGTTGTCAATGTGGAGCAACGAGCTCTCGATGAAGCCGTCGTCATAGTTCCAGAAGCGATTGAACGTGACGTGCGGCTGCATCTCCTGGATCTTCAGGAGATCGTCCGGCCGCCAGGTGTAGAACAGCCCACCCTCGGCCTTCCGGAATCCAGTGCGCCGCACGAACCCCACCTCTGGGTTGAAGTTGTCGCCCATCTCCATGTAGTTGGCGCGCACGCGCCAGGCCTGGGTGTTGTAGTCGACGGCCAGGTCGTAGGCCTGGTCGTCGCCCCCTAGCCCCGGGGTCTCGGTCTGGGCGGCGAACCCAGACACCAGGCCGTTCTGACCGAACCCCCACCGGCCGTCGATGGCGTAGGTTCGGTTGATGTCGTTGTCGTCGGCGAACCGCCCCATCGCCTGCCGATTGACGAACAGCGCGCCGATGCTCGAGCGATTGGGTAAGTCCTGACGAACACGCGCCACGCTGAAGTTGTTGCCTGGCGTGGAGCCGCCGGTCGCATCCGTCTGCATGTTGAGCAGACCGACCGTCACCCCGTCCGACACCTTCCCCGACAGGCGCGCGCCCCCGAGAATCGGAATCGCTTGCCCGCCGGCACCGATGCCGATGCGACGACTGAAGAAAAGCTCGGTCTGCCCCGGATCGTTGAACGCGGCGCCCCCGCTGTTGGCGACGGTGAAGGCACCGGCGTTCTCCAGAAAGAACGGCCGCTTCTCCGGGAAGAACAGGTTGAAGCGGTCGAGGTTGATCTGCTGCTGGTCGACCTCCACCTGCGCGAAGTCGGTGTTGTAGGTCAGATCGAGCGTGAGACCCGAGGTCACCCCGTACTTGAGGTCGCCACCGATGTCCCCCAGCGCCGTATCGGTGCTGCTGGAGGCCGCACGCCGGCGCACGGCTTCGCCGACGACATACGGGGTGACGCGCAGCGTGCGCCACAACCCCTCCGGCGCCTCGACCCCGGTCAACTGGCCGGCCAGCGACACACGAAACAGATCGAACTGGCGGGGCAGGGGCGCCCAGTAGGCCAGCTCGTTCCGTCGCCGGACGTTCCGCTGGAAGTTCACGCCCCAGGTCTGCGCGCGCCCCGGCGAAAAGCGGATGGTACGAAACGGAATGGCGAACTCGGCGCTCCAGCCGATGTCCGAAATGGCGGTGCGCACCTGCCAGACGCCGTCCCAGTTCAGGTTGAAACCGCCGCCGGCGCCTCGGGACGTGCCGCCGCCGCCCATGCCGCTGCCGCCCGCCCCTTCGTTGACGACCTGGCCGTCGTACTCCTGACCGGAGGGGCTGGTGCCGAAGACGAACCCGTTTTGCCGGTCGAGAAACGTGTCGAGGATGAGCTGGAAGCTGTCGCTGTCGCTGAGCGACGAATCACGCCGGCTGTCGGTCACGATAATCGAGGTCGGATCGCGATCGTAACAGACGATGCCGAAATAGATGGTCTCGTCCGTGAACACGATGCGCACCTCGGTGCGCTCGGAGGCCGGCTGGCCCTCGTCGGGCGCCGTCTGGCGAAACCCCGTCGCCGGAACGACGCCGGTCCAGGCCGGGTCGTCGAGCACGTCGCCGTCAACCAGGGGCGGACTCTCGACCCGCACGGCACCGACGGTCCTGTCCGCGGTCGTCGACACGAAATCGATGGCGGTCACGGACTGGTCCGCTCCCGGCGGTTGGCTCTGGTCCTGGGCTGCAGCGGTCGATGGTGCCAGCGCCACAGTCACCGCGACGAGACACGACGGCAAGATGCGTTGTGTGCTCACGCGTTGATGTTGCACAGGCTGGCCGGGCTCACGAGAATTCCACCTCGAGCGTCATTGGCCGTCGACCGAGAATGCGAGCAGCACGTTCCCGGCCATGAAACCGAAGCTGCTGTAACCAGAGCTGACATAGAGCATCCCCCCGGCGATGGTGGCGCCCGGGCCGTTGAGGGCACCGCCCAGTCCCGGCACGCCGTTCACCGTGTCGTACTCGCCGACCGTGTCGGCATCCCAGATGACGTTGCCGGTGTCGGTCGCATAGGCACGGATGTGGCCATCCAGGCTCCCGGAAAAGACAACACCGGGGATCGCCGTCACCGCACCCGGCTGCGCGGTATGGCACCCGACCCTGGTGCCGCAGGTGTCCTGCACCGGCGGCGCGTGCCAGACGACCTCGCCGTCAGCGACCTGCAACGACGTCAACCCGCCCGCCGCGCCCGGGGCCTCCTCGAACGCGTCAGAGGTAGAAGCGAACACCGCCGTGCCATCGGTGGCGAAGCCCCACTCGATACCGCCGAGCACGCCGCCGTTCGCGACTCGGCTCTCCCACAGAATCTCGCCGTTCTCCGGGTCGAGGGCATACATCACACCCGACTTCTGACCGGCCAGCAGCACGCGCCGGCCGTCGGCACGTGTGGTCAGAATCATCGCGCTGCCAAAGTCGACATCCGGACCGGCATCGTCCGGGCAATTGGCGCGCACCGCCGGATCTTCCGCCATGCAGGCGACCGTCCAGGCGTCGCCCGGGAACGTCTGCGTCGTCCACAGGACGCGACCGGTGTCCATCGCCACCGCCATCAGCGCGTCACTCCCCGGGTCGACCGGCTGGGAATAGGAGTCGCCGGTCGCCACGTACATGACGTTGCGGTCGGGGTCGAGTGTCGGGGCAGCCCAGATGCCGGCCCCGGACGGCCCCCACCGCTGCACCCCCGTACTGGTAGTGTCGGTGCGCCGCGGCTCGTCGGTGATCGGGTAGGTCTTCCAGAGCTCACGTCCGGTGGAGGCGTCGAGCGCCACGATGCTCCCGCGGAAGGTGCAGCACTGATACGTCGCCACCGCCGCGGTCCCCTCCTCGAACGACGCAACCGGCACATACAGCCGACCCTCGTGGAGCGCCGGTGCACCGGTGATCCGCGCGTCGGGATGCTCGTCCACCTTCACCTTCCAGCGCTGTTCCCCGGTGGCGAAGTCGACCCCGTATACGGTCCCCGCCAGATCCCCGAAGTACGCGGTGGCGCGACCGTCGGCATCAGACCCGACCGAGATTGCCGACCGGACACCGACGTCAGCCTCGGTGACCCACCGGATGCATCCGGTGTCGGCATCGAGTGCATACACGAGCCCGACGCTCGTGCCCACCAGCGCCTGCCCCCCGGCGATGCTGGCCTGGAGCGAGGCAACGGAAACGCCCGGGAACCCGAACGCCCACTTGAGCGAGAGGTTCGGCACCTCGGCCGCCGTCACCCCGGCTGCCGCGACCGTCTGGAACCGCGCGTTGTCGTGGTCGGGGCTCCAGCCGTTCCAGGTCTGCCCGGCGAGCGGGTCACCGGTCGGCCCTCCCCCGGCGCTGCAGTAGGCCGACTGCGGAATCTGGTCGAGCGGCGGCGTCAACGACCCCGCCGGACTGCTGGAGACATACTCGGCGACGGCGCGTTTCTCGTCCTGGGTCAGGCCTGCCGCCTGGCGCACCATGAAACCGAAGTTCAGCGCCTCGTAGATCCGGTCGGCCGGGTATTCCTGAATCGGCGCCTGCGTGAGGATGGGCACCATGTTCTCGTGGCACCGGACGCAGATCTGCGTGTAGATCTGCTCGCCGCTGCGAGCCGTCTGGGCGGCCGCGCCGCCGGCGCCGTCGCTGTTGTAGCGCGGCATCCCCTTGAAGGAGGGAATCCGGCCCGACAGCCCGTAGCCGACCGTATCCATCAGGTAGCGGCCGACCACGCCGGAGCTGTTGGCGACACCGTTCGGGAACTCCGAGGTCTTCGAGTTGAGCAGAATGCGCGCCGATTCGCAGGCGCTCGCCGCGAGCACGAGCACCCGGCACCGCAGCCGCTGCTCCTGCCGCGTGCGCTTGTCGATGTAGATGAGGTCGGTCGCCTTGCCGTTGCCATCGGTCGCGATCTCGCGGGCCATCGCCTGGTCGATGATCTGGAGCCGCCCGGTCTCGAGCGCCGGAAAGATCTGCACCTGGCTGGACGAGTAGTTCGACGCGCTCAGGCAGCCGCGCCCGCACTGCCCGCGGTAGTGACACGCCGGACGCCCGTTGAGAGGGCGCGTCAGCACCGAGCGACGGTTCGGAATGCAGGGAATACCGAGCCGCTGGCTCGCCGCCCTGATCAGCAGCTCGTGCGCCTTCGGCTGGGGTGGATCGAGAAAGACGCCGTCGGGCGCGCTGCGGATGCCTTCGTGGCTCCCGGTCACCCCGATGAGCGTCTCCGCCTTGTCGTAGTACGGCGCGATGTCGTCGTAGCCGATCGGCCAGTTCACACCGAGGCCGTCACGGTCGAACGGCTTGAAGTCGTAATCGGAGAACCGAAACGTCAGCCGACCATAGTGGTTGGTGCGTCCACCGATGATGCGCGACCGAAACCACTGGAACTCGCTGTCGTCGCCGACCGTGTACGGTTCTCCCTCGAGCTCCCAGCCGCCGCTCGTCGTACTGAAGAACCCGAAGGCCTCGCCACGACCGAAGTAGCGCCGCCCGCCCACTTCGGCGCCGCGGTGGTCGTAATCATGCGGCCACTGATGCTCCTTGAAATCGCGCATCGGGTCGAGCATCGGCCCCGCTTCGAGCAGCGTGACGCGCAACCCGAGCCCGGTCAGCACGTGCGCCACCGTGCCCCCGCCGGCGCCCGAGCCGACGACGACCACGTCGTGTATCTCCTGGGTGGGCTGGATCGCAGCCACTTCTGCCATCGGTGTCAGCGATTCTACTTCAGCGGCGAGCGAACGGGCCGCATCGCTCAGGACAAGGGTGTCGTCCAGCCGGAACAGCTCCTCTGGCGTACCAGCGGTCACCGACGGCGCAGTCGTCACGGTCACCGCCATGAGTCGATCACCGTCGGCATAGAAGAGCTCGCTCCCGTCTGCGCTCCTGCGAGGACTTGCGCCACCGACAATGGATACCTTCAACCCGGTCGAGCTTGGTGTCGCGGGCGCGGTAGACCTCATCCATCCCGCCCTCGCCGATCTTGGCGGCTACTTCGTACGGTCCAATTCGGGAATCATCGTCGAGCGTCATCGTCTGAGCAGGTATGTTGCAGCCGTCAATCTAGACCAGACAGCCCAGGTTGACATTATTTGTAGTTTCGTTTTATCTTCGCTTTTCAACTTTCTTCGTTAGGAGACCCGACATGAAGCAGCCGCTAGCTGTTGGGTGCAAGTACGTTGTTCATCACGCAGCACTCGGGAGCCGGGACCACGGTGCGTGATAGTCCAAGCTGGCATGTGGTCGTCGACGGTTGTAGCAGCCCAGAAAGCGTTCGAGCTGGCGTGTCCGACCTCG
>MPMF02107354.1_pt1 | contig 42230 bp, 34 predicted proteins | sample 1617271 | NCBI WGS metagenome assembly MPMF02 (sample SAMN05944812, study PRJNA350692) | marine metagenome | biome: marine; feature: ODZ; material: water; isolation source: 120 m water sample prefiltered with 30 um filter, filtered on to 0.2 um... | place: Pacific Ocean | collected 2012-04-09... | reverse complement strand
GGTATCGCTGATGATGACCCCGTAGTCGTCTCTCGCTGTGTTGGTTGAGATCAGCCCGTCCCTGACATCGTCGAGCACCCGGGTCATGTCACGCTCATACGGATTACCGTAGCCGCCACCCGCCGGGCCGACGCAGATGAAGCTGTCGCCGGCCTTGGCTGAGGTGTGCGGCATCTTTGACGGAAGTTCCTCGGTGTCCCCGCTGGCGCGCTTGAGTGTCAGTGCTGCGGTGTGACCGTCATCGCCACCCCTGAAACCCCACGGCCGGTACTTGTGGCCTTCTCCCTCAATCGAGCCGCCACCGTCCTTGAGGTAGGTGAATTCTCGAATCGAGCCCAGACCGCCCCGCCATTTGCCGGCACCGCAGACATCCTCGCGCAGTTCATATCGTGAGACCCGCAGCGGCAGGTGCGACTCGATGTCTTCGATGGGGTTGTTGCGCGTGTTGGCGTAAAGAGTGTCCACTGCGTCCATACCGTCGAGGCCTTGCCGTCCCCCGTAACTGCCCTCACAGATCTCCATGTGTACCCAGTAGTCGTCTCCGTCAAGTCCCGAGAAGGCAATGACCCGCAAGTTGCCGATACCGGCAGAGACCTGGGATGGCACGGCTTTACTCAGCGCTTTCATGACGGTATCGGCGAGTTGATTGCCCGGGCAGAATCTCGCGATAGTCGGGGCAGGAAACACCGGGTTGGCAAGGCAGCCTTCGGGTGCCACGATGCGGATCGGACGGCACAGGCCGTCGTTGACGGGGATGTGGCCGTGTACAGCCGTGTCCAGCAGCACGGAACGGATCGTCAGCCAGATTGCGATGTCGACCGTGCCGACAAAGGGCATGTTAATGGGTCGGTCCGGCACCTGGTCTGCCGTGCCAGTCAGGTCGACGGTCATATCGTCGCCCTCGACTGTGATGGTGACAACGATGGGCAGGTCCTTCTTGGTGGTATCTGGGCTGTCGAGGAATCCATCGATAAAAGTCTTAGCCTGGTACGAACCGTCGGGCACCTGGGCGATGGCTGAGCGCATCAGCCGCTCGGCGTGGGCCATGACCTGGCCACAGGCGCGTTCCAGCGTCTCGGCCCCGTAGCGCTGGACCAGCGCAAGAAATCGCTCCGCACCGATCTGGGATGCTGCGACCTGGGCTTCCATGTCACCGACGACCATGTCCGATGCACGAATATTGTCGCGCAGCATGTGCCAGACGGCTTCTACTTTCTGCCCGCGGTCGTAGACTTTAATGGCTTTGAACTGCAGACCTTCTGCGTAGGCATCGATGGCGTCTACGATGCCACAGCTGCCAGGCGACAGGGCGCCGATGTCCAGGTGATGCGCGGTGGTCACCGAGTAGCCTATCAGAGCACCGTCGTGAAATACCGGCACGATAAACCCGACATCCGGGCCATGGCTGGCACCGCCGTAGGCGTCATTGTGCATGATCACGTCCCCGGGATGGATCGTTTCCCCGCGTTCTGCCAGGGTCTTGAGCATACCTTTGATGTAGCCGGGAATCGGACCAGACTGGAGTGGTGTCGACTGGGTCGATTCGGCCAGCCCTCGTCCCCGAGCGTCGACCAGGCCGGCACCGAAGTCCTCGGACTCACGGATGATCGACGAATAAGACATTCGCATCAGCTTGTACCCCATCTCGATGGCGATGTTTTCCAGGGCGCCCTGAATGACACTGGCTGTCACGGGGTCGACATCTACGGCCTGGTTAACCGCTGACTTGTCGTTCATGGGCTTTCTCCGATTTGGATAATCATGTTGGCGGCGGTATCTGTGACAACGGTATTGCCGGGTGGCACCACGGTGGTCGAATCCCGTTGAATGATGATGGCAGGTCCCGGCACTTTTTCGCCGACCGGAAGGCGCTCACGCTGGTAGAAAGCAGTTTCAAAAGAATCCAGAGAGCCGTTGGCACGGAACATGCAGGGTGCGGACTTTATAAGTGCCTGTTCTTTGCTTTGTCCAGCGCCGACCTCGGGTCTGCTGACTTTCGGCATTTCGCCGATCCCGGTGACTCTGACGTTGACCACCTCAATGGGGCTTTCTGGAAAGTCATGGCCATATTCTGCGCGGTGTTGTGCGTGGAACTGGTTGAAGACATCCTCAAGACCGGCATCATCGAGTGCGCTGTCCGGAAACATGATTCGCAGCTCATATCCCTGCCCCACATATCGCAGGTCGCCGGAGCGCTTGAAGCTGATGTCCGAATGATCCAAGCCATCGTTAAGGAACTGTTCGGTGAGTTCTTCTTCCATGGCGGCAAGGTCGTGGTTGAATCTGGCGAGATCAACCTCGCCGCTGACTTGGAACTCGGTGCGAATGGTGTCGTATTTGAGGTCGGTCGTCAGCAGGCCGACCGCCGAGGTAATGCCGGGGTAAGGCGGTATGATGACTTCGGCCATGCCGAGTTCCCGCGCGACATCCACTGCATGAAGCGGGCCGGCACCGCCGAAGGCAACCAGAGTGAATTCCCGCGGGTCGATCCCTTTCTGTACGGTGCGCGAGCGAATAGCGTTAGCCATGTTGGCCGTGACCAGTGTCAGAATGCCCTCGGCTGTGGCCGGTGCATCCAGATGCAGGCTGGAGGCAAGTTTGTTTATGGCCTCCCCGGCGGCCGAGGCGTCCAGAGACATCTCGCCGCCGAGGAAATAGTCGGCGTCCAGGCGTCCCAGCACGACGTTGGCGTCGGTTACCGTGGGCTGTTGACCCCCTCGACCGTAAGCCGCAGGGCCAGGTACCGCGCCGGCGCTGCGCGGTCCGACACGGAATCCACCACCCGAATCGGCGTAGGCGATTGAGCCGCCGCCGGCACCGATAGTATGAATGTCGATCATCGATACCAGTAAGGGGTAGCCAGCGATCCAGGTGTCGCGGGCGGAGGCCTGGGCGAACGTACCGTCACTGACGATGCCGATGTCGGCCGATGTGCCGCCCATATCGAAAGTGATCAGCCTCGAGCGGTCGGACAGTTCACCGGTCCAGGCACCTCCGAGCACACCGGCAGCGGGCCCGGATAGCAATGTCATGACTGGTCGTTCAGAGACCATCTTGGCTGTTGCGACACCCCCGTTGGAGCTCATCACGTGAAGGTCGGCATCAATGCCGTCATCACCGATCCTTTCCGCCAGATGGTTGACGTAGTCCCTGACCTTGGGACCAATGAAGGCGTTCATGCTTGCGGTCGTAAAGCGCTCGAATTCCCGGAACTGGGGTGACACCGAAGACGAGGTGGTCACGAAACATTCCGGAAATTCCTGCTCGATGATCTCCTGGGCTCTGTTTTCATGTTTCGGGTTCAGGTAGGAGAATAGAAAGCACACTGCTATGGATTCAACGCCTGCCGCCTTCAATTCTGAGACAGCACTGCGCAGTTCCCCTTCGTCAAGATCAACCAGAACCTCTCCGCGGGGTGGAATTACTCGTTCCGGCACGGTAAGCCGGTGCTGGCGACGTACCAGTACTCGGTCTTGCCACGGGACCTCCTGCATGATCGAGTAATGCTCCGGCCGCTGGTGACGGCCGATGTGAAGAATGTCACGGTAGTTTCTGGTCGTGATCATTCCGGTTCGGGCACCGTCATGCTGCAGAATGGCATTGGTGGCGATGGTGGTGCCGTGCAGCAGATGATCGATCTCGCTCGGGGCGATCTGGTGACGCTCGCACAGGCCACGGATGGCCGCGCTGACACCGTCGGAAGGATCTTCCGGCGTCGTCGGAACCTTGTGGATCTTGGCGTCCCCCGATTCGGTGTCGGCGAAGACCACGTCCGTAAAGGTTCCCCCGACATCGACACCAACCAGTTTCATGTTCTGTCTCCCTTCTATAGCGCTACAAGAACCTTACTGTGGCGGCTCAGGGTGCGTCAAGATTGCCGGGGTTCGTCAGGCAGGCTCTAGAGCGCCGATACCCGTTCCGAGGACAAGCTGATTACCTGGTGCTTAATGGCCGCGATCAGTCTGGGTAATGAGCCCGTAGTTTTCGGGCTCCCGGTGAATTGAAAAATTGAAAATGTTGTCCTGGATTGAACGGCAGGTATCGAGGTCACATTGGTGCGTGATCAGCTCGTCCTCCAGCGTCTCACATTGGCTGACGATTTCACCGGTAGGGGAGACGATGCAGCTGCCCCCGATCAGGTCACAACCCTCCTCGCACCCCGCTTTGGCTGCCGCTGCGACCCAGGTACCGTTCTGGTAGGCACCGGCCTGCAGGGACAGATGGTTGTGAAAGTCCTGCAGGTGGTCGTGCTCGGGTGCCCGCGGATAGTGGACCGGTGTGTTGTAGCCCACCATCACTAGCTCGACACTTTGCAGGCCGAGCATCCTGAAGGTCTCGGGCCAGCGCCGGTCGTTACAGATACACATGCCGAGCGTTCCGCCGGCGGCTTCAAATACCGGAAAACCAAGGTTACCGGTCTCAAAATAGCGTTTCTCAAGATGCTGAAACGGCCAGTCGGGTTCGTGTTCCCGGTGGCCGGGCAGATGGATCTTCCGGTATTTGCCAGCAATCTGGCCCGAACTGTCGACCAAGATAGACGTGTTGAAATGCCGAGTCTGGCCGTTTTCGGTACAGAGCTCCGCGTAACCCAGATAAAAGGCGATGCCCGCTTTGGCCGCAGCTTCGAACAGCGGCTTCGTTGCGTCGTTGGGCATGTCCGTCTCGAAGAACGCATCGATATCGGCCTGTTGCTCAAAGAACCAGCGCGGAAAGAAAGTGGTCAGAGCCAGTTCGGGAAACACCACCAGCTGTGAGCCGGCATCGTGGGCCTGGTGCAGCAGGTCGATCATGCGTTTCACCGCCGAGCTGCGGGGTTCGTCCCGGGCAATGGGACCCAGCTGGGCAACGGCAAGATTCAAGATTCGAGTCATGGTTTCATCCGGAAAGTTCTGTAAGGACTTGCATCAGTATATTCATGCCAGCGGCTATATCCTCTTTAGAGGTGAATTCGGTCACATTGTGGCTGATACCGCCCTGGGATGGGACAAAGATCATGCCGGTCGGGCAGTTGGGTGCAAACATCTGGGCATCGTGACCGGCGCCCGAGGGCAGCCGTTGACACGAACAGCCGTAGCGCCCGGCTGCTGCCTCGATCAGCCCGACGATCTGGGGATCAAATTCTACCGGACTGAAGCGGGCGAGAGTGCGCTGTTGCAGCTCTACTCCCTCGCTGGCGGCGGTGCTCTCAACGAAGTCAGCCATACGGGCCTCAGCAAGGACGAGTTCCGAATCCGATGTGTTACGCAGGTCAACCGTGACCCGTGCCTGATTGGCGATCACGTTGACCAGGTTGGGGCCGAGTTCGGTGACACCGACGGTGGCGACCTGGTGGCCGCCGAGCCGAGTCGCGATGGCCCGGGCCTCGACCGCGACGGCCGATGCAACGTAACCCGCGTCATGTCGCAGGCGCATCGGTGTGGTGCCGGCGTGGTTGGAGACACCGCTGAACTGGAATTCTGTCCAGGATATGCCCTGGACTCCAGTGACAGCTCCGATGGTGGTACCGGACTCTTCCAGCACCGGACCTTGTTCAATGTGTAATTCGAGATAGGCCCGCGGCACCAGTTCATTGACCGGCGCGTCACCAGAAGAGCCAATACGATCCAGTTCACTGCCAACACTCTGACCATCCGTGCCGACGGTTTCCAGGGCCTCGACCAATGGTAGCGAACCCTGGTGTACGGCACTGCCCATCATGTCGGGTGCAAACCGGGCGCCTTCCTCGTTGGTGAAGAAACCAACAGCGACCGGGCAGCGGGTCGTGATCCCGGCATCGTTCAGGGTCTGGACTGCTTCCAGGCCAGCCAGGACACCAAGCGCGCCATCGTAAAGACCACCGGTGGCAACGGAATCGATGTGTGAGCCGATCATCACCGGGGCACTGTCTTCTGCCCCCTGACGAATACCAACCACGTTACCGATCTGATCGACCCGCGTGGCGAGGCCGAGCTCTCTCATCCAGCCATGGACCAGATCCCGGCCCTCACGGTCTGCATCGGTCAGTGCCAGGCGGCAGACGCCGCCACCTTCAAGTGCGCCGACCAGACCGAGGGTCTGGATTCTGCCCAGCAATCGCCCGGTATCAGCCTGGAGGTCGGTTGATTGAAGGGCTTGATCATTCATCGTTGAGCGATCGATTGTTGCGCGGCTTCAGTGTGTCAGGCCAGACGGGTATCAGGAGGGATTGGTCGCTGTTACCGGCCCTACAGAATCTTGGCGCCAAAATTGCGATTGACATCCATCTCGGGTACCAGCCGGTTTAAAGGCTGCGCCGCATCGGACAGATAGCGCGACAGGAACTGTCCACTGCCCCGTTCGACCTTTAATTCACCATCTTCGACCGCGACCCTTCCGCGGCTCAGTACCGTTACCGGCCAGCCACGGAGCTTTCGCCCTTCGTAGGGGGTGTAGCCGACGTTGTCGTGTAACAGGTCCCAGGTCACGGTCACTTCCAGGTCTGGATCCCAGATCGCAATATCTGCATCGCTGCCGACAGCGATCGTGCCTTTCCTTGGGAGTAGGCCGTAAATCTTTGCCACATTGGTTGACGTGAGTGCGACGAATTGCTGGATATCGATCCGTCCCTTGCCCACACCTTCGGAGAAGAGTAGCGGTAGCCGCAGTTCTATCCCGGGTACCCCGTTGGCCACCTGTGGGAAAGTCGGATTAGGTCCGGCGGCGAGTTTGCCGGTCTCATCAAAACGGTAGGGTGCATGATCGGAGGAGAAGACCTGGAAGGTACCGTTGGCGAGCCCCTGCCAGATGATGTCGTGATGCGATGCGTCCCGTGGCGGGGGGCTGCAACAGTACTTCGCGCCTTCGGCACCTTCGCGATCCAGGTCGGATGCGGTCAGGAAAAGGTACTGCGGGCAGGTCTCACCATAGACCTTGAGCCCGGCGGTCTGCGCCCGCCTGATCTCGGCCATCGCTTCGCTGGCGGAGACGTGCACGATCAGAATCGGCACGTCGATCAGCTCGGACAAACGGATCGCGCGGTGTGTCGCCTCGTCCTCGGCGAGTTCGACATGACTGATCGCGTGGAACTTGGGTGCGTCATAGCCGCCTTGAAGAAGTCGTTGGGTGAGCCACCGGATCATGTCATGATTTTCCGCATGGATCATCACCATCGCGCCGTGCTGTCTGGCCGTGGCGAGGACATCGAGCATCTGGTGGTCGTCGAGTTTCAGTGAATCGTAAGTCATGTAGACCTTGAATGAGGTCATGCCCTCCTTGATCAGGGCCGGCAGGTGTTCATTCATGGTCTGTTCTGTCGGGTCAGAGACGATCAGATGAAAACCATAATCGATGACGGCCTTGGACGCGGCAAGGGCGTGATAGTCATCGACAACTTTGCGCAGTGACTGCCCTTTCATCTGGGCTGCGAAGGACAAGGTAGTCGTGGTGCCGCCAAACACGGCAGAGCGGGTGCCGGTGAAAAAATCATCGGCACTCATGACATTGCCGACCGAGGACTCCTGCTCGATATGGCAGTGCCCCTCGACACCACCTGGCAGCACGAGCTTTCCCCGGGCGTCTATTTCGTGATCAGTCGCAGGAAGGTCCTGGGCCAGGGCTGTAATGCGGCCCCCACGTATTCCAACATCGCATTGAGTGCTGTCCGCTGCCGTGACGACGGTGCCTCCGCGAATCACTGTATCGAATGAGTCCATTTTGTCTTTCCTGAGTCAGTGGCGCCTGAGCGCGGGCTCGACTGATGATACCCCGGTTCAGGTCTGCGTGGCGATATCTTCCTGTTGGGGTAGACAAGGTCAGGGCCTGTTCATAGACTGGTGTGTACCGGTAGATCGATATTGACTTTAACTGTCATTGGGTGGATTCGGTCGCTGCAGGCGATGCTTCCTGTTCGACCCTTTAAGACCGATTCAATAAAGTAACCAAAGGAGATAACAGAAGATGAAAGACGAAAAGCGCAAGGGTACCTCGCAGGCAGGTCCGGTGGTGGACCCGGCTCGCCGACGGATAATCAAGGGTACTGCGGCCGGCGGGGCGCTGGCCGGTACCGGGCTCATTACGGGCTTTCCTTACGTACATGCCAATGAGGGGATTACGTTGCGTTATATGGCGACAGGGGTGTCACAGCACAGCCAGATCGCAGCCCAGGCAAAGGAAGATCTGGGGATCACGATCGAATACCTGACCGTCACTTCCGACGAGGAAGTCAAGAAGGCCGTCACTCAGCCCAATAGCTTCGACATCATGGAACCGGAACTGTGGATGGTCAAAAAGATCGTGCCGTCGGGGCAGATGCAGGCGATGGACATCAATCGTCTCAAACAGTGGGACAACGTCACGACGGCCTGGACCAAAGGCGAGGTAGACGGCAAGAAAATCGGTGACCAGGGTACAGCACCAATTACTGTGATGTATGTGGACGGAAAGAACAGCAAGAACTTTTCAAAGACCCCAACCGACTGGGCGACACTGATGCCGACCACCTACAACGCTGATACGCTGGGTATCCGCCCGGACCTGATCGGTCGGCCGATCGAACACTGGCATGAGCTGCTGAATCCGGAGTTCAAAGGACGTGCCTCGATACTGAACATTCCGTCGATTGGAATCATGGACGCGGCCATGGTGGTCGAATCCATGGGTAAGTACACCTTCCCAGACAAGGGCAACATGACCAAGGAAGAGATCGATCTCACGATTGGTGTCCTGACCGAAGCCAAGAAGCGTGGCCAGTTCCGTGCGTTCTGGAACGAGTTCAACCAGTCGGTGAACCTCATGGCTTCAGGTGAAGTGGTGATCCAGTCGATGTGGTCACCGGCAGTGACCAAAGTGCGCTCGATGGGTGTTCCGTGTATCTATCAGCCGCTGAAGGAAGGCGCTAGGGCCTGGGGTGCCGGTATGGCGTTCCCACGGACACTCAAAGGCAAGAAGCTGGATGCAGCCTACGAGCTCGTCAACTGGTTTACTTCCGGCTGGGCCGGTGCATTCCTTTTTCGCCAGGGGTATTACTCCGGGGTATTGTCGACAGCGAAGCAGCAGATGGAAGACTACGAGTGGGATTACTGGATGCTCGGTCAACCTGCCTCGCAGGATATTAAAGGACCCGACGGGACGGTCATGGAAAAGAAAGGCCATGTCCGGGATGGCGGTTCCTTCAATGCCCGAATGGGTGCGGTGGCCTGCTGGAACGCGGTGATGGACGAAAACCGCTACATGGTCAGGAAGTGGAACGAATTCATCGCTGCCTGATCTGACAACGACGGGCCGGGGCAGGCAGAATCCTGCCCCGGCCCGGTCTGTAATCTACCGGGTCGGGTTTGTGTCCTGTCAGAGATACGCTGTCTCGCATCTGGCATTTAGCTGATTTCAGGATCTCAAAGATCGGCGTTTTAACTTGATCCCCATCTGGCGCCAGACCAAAGGTCTGGAGTTGCCCGCTGCAGGGAGCCTTCGTTCATGGAGCGTACCGGACATTGCCGTCTGACAGACCTTTCGAAGCGCTATGGTGAAGCAGTGGCGCTTCGAAAGGTGAACCTGGACATTCCAGCGGGGCGCTATTGCTGCCTGGTCGGTCCCAGTGGGTGCGGAAAGACTACGACGTTGCGCTTGATTGCCGGCCATGAGACGGTTTCTGACGGAACAATCACCATCGACGATGTACGGATGAACGAGCGTGAGCCTGCCCAACGGCCTACCGCGATGATGTTCCAGGACTATGCACTGTTTCCCCATCTGAACTGCCTAGACAACGTGGCCTTCAGTCTCAAGATGAGCGGCGTCAGCAAGCCCGAGCGCCATGCCCGTGCCCGGGAACTGCTCGCCCTTGTTCACATGGAGGAGTACCAGAAGCGATTGCCAAACCAGCTCTCGGGTGGCCAGCAGCAGCGGGTGGCGCTGGCTCGAGCGCTGGTAACCAATCCCAGCGTGTTGCTTCTGGACGAACCCCTGTCGGCACTGGACCCTTTCCTGCGGATCCGCATGCGGGACGAGCTGCGGCGACTGCAGCAGGAATTGAATCTGACCTTCGTTCATGTCACACACTCCCAAGAAGAGGCCATGGCGCTGGCCGACATGGTGGTGGTCATGAACCAGGGGGAGATCGAACAGGTCGACAGTCCCCAGGCGGTATACAACCAGCCGGCCAGTATCTTCGTTGCCCGGTTCATCGGTGGGCACAATATCTTCCAGGCGGATGTCGTATCGATACAGGGGGAATCGGCCCACCTTTCCGGTAGTGCCGGCAACTTCCGGGTACCTGCCGATGACCTGGCTGAAGGAAAGGGCGTGGCTTTTGCGGTTCGCAGCGACAAGATCAATGTTGGGGTGCAGGCAGGCGATGTCGGAGAGAACGCCGTTGCCGGGCGGATCAGATCGATTGAGTACCAGGGTGCGTGGGTCAAACTCGGCCTGGATGCTGACGATATGGATGAGCTGACGGTGGTCCTGGCCGAGGATGTTTTCGATGCCGGGCCTGTTGCGATCGCTGAGCCGGTGGTTGCATCCTGGCAAACCCGTGATATCCATATTCTTTCAGGGGATGGCGGTTGATGGAATGCGCTGCCTGCAGTTGGAGCTGACGAGGTTGCAGCGACCCCGTATCGTAGCGCTGCTCCAGGCCGCGCCGTTGAGCCTGGTGTTCTTGGTGTTCTTCGTCGTGCCGCTGGTGCTGACCATGATCGTCAGTTTCTGGGACTACACCGACTACGCTCTCATCCCAGATTTTACGTTCCGGAATTATCAGGAGATCTTCGAAGGGTGTGTGTCCAAGCTGCCCGACCTGTGTGTCACATTCAAAACCTATTGGAGCACGCTTAAATTTTGCGTGGTGGTGTGGTTTCTGACCCTGGTGATCGGCTTTACGCTGGCTTATTTTCTTCGTTTCCATGTGCAGACGACAACGATGCAGATCGTATTGTTTCTCTTGTGCACGATCCCGTTCTGGACCTCCAATGTGATCCGAATGATTTCCTGGATTCCCCTGCTTGGATTGAATGGGCTGGTCAACAAGGGACTGTTGGCGGTGGGAGTGGTAGAGCAACCGCTGGAGTGGCTCCTCTACTCTCAGTTCTCGGTGGCGCTGGCGTTTGTACATCTATATACCCTGTTCATGATCGTGCCGATCTTCAACTCTATGCTGCGAATCGATGACTCGCTTCTGGAGGCGGCCTATGACGCCGGGGCTGGTGGTTGGCAGACACTGGTTAATGTCGTCATTCCACTTTGCCGGCCCGGAATCGCAATCGGATCGATCTTTGTTGTCACCATTATCATGGGTGATTTCATCACTATCGGCATCATGGGTGGCCAGCAGATCGCCTCGATCGGCAAAGTGATCCATGTCGAGATGCAGTACCTCCAGTTTCCAGCCGCGGCGGCCAATGCGGTCATCCTGCTGGCCATCGTGCTGATGATCATCTACGGCCTCACCCGGGTCGTCGACGTGCGCAAGGAACTTTAGACCGTGAGCGGGCAACGGAGGCCGACGAGTTTTTATTATCTGGCGGCGTTTTTCGCCACTTTCATCATTTTTCTTTACGGGCCCATGCTGATCATCGTTCTGCTCTCGTTCCAGGGTCCGCAAGGTGGGTTGACGTTCCCGATGAACGGGGTGTCAATGTTCTGGTTTGAACAGCTGTGGAAAGGTGTCGGGGTCATCGACATCTGGCGCGGCTTCCGCCGCTCGCTGCAGCTGGGTCTGGTGGTCATGATCCTGACGGTAATCCTCTCGCTGGCCGCAGGGCTCGCGTTTCGGCAGCGCTTCTTCGGCGCGTCGACCGTCTTTTTCGTCGTTGTATCCAGCCTGATCATGCCTTCGATCGTGGTGAGCCTGGGGATAGGGCTGGGCTTCCAGCTCCTGGATGACAGCGTGATGCGGATCGGGGAGAACTACGAGATCGGTTATATCCTGGAAGAATTCGAGACCACGACGGGACTTTTTACCTCTGCACTTGGCGCGCATCTCACCTGGACACTGCCGTTCGGTTTGCTGATCATGTTTGCGGTCTTTAACCGGTTCAACCAGGCCCATGAGGAGGCGGCCCGGGATCTAGGTGCGAACCAGTGGCAGACCATTCGTTACGTGGTGATCCCCATCATCGCACCCAGCCTGATCGGTGTCGCGCTGTTCGGGTTTACACTGTCCTATGATGAACTGGCCCGGACCCAGCAGGCGGCCGGCTCAAAGAACACGCTGCCCCTGGATCTGCAGGGCCTGACGACGACGGTCACGACACCGGAGATCTATGCGCTGGGGACGGTCACTCTGGCAGTGTCCTTTGCGATTATTTTCACTACCGTAGCGATCGTGATGCATCTGCAGCGTCGGCGTTCTGCACACGGGTCTGATGCCGGGAAGGGGATGGTCTGATGAAAATTCTGATTGTCAATCCGAATACCACGCTGTCGATGACCGAGAAGATCGGAGAGGCCGCCCGGTCAGTGGCTGCGGCCGGTACCGAGATCACTGCGGTCAGTCCGGAAGATGGCCCGGCCAGCATCGAGGGCTACTACGACGAGGCTTTCGCAGTCCCGGGGCTTCTGCGCGAAGTTCGCAAAGGTGAAATTCAGGGTATGGACGGTTACATCGTAGCCTGTTTCGACGATCCCGGCCTTCACGCGGTCCGCAGCATCGCGACAGGTCCCGTAGTAGGGATCTGCGAGGCCGCGGTGTACGCAGCCAGCATGGTAGCAGGATCCTTTACGGTGGTAACGACACTCAAGAGTTCTGTACCGGCCATCGAAAAAGTCGTACGTGGCTACGGCCGGGAGTATTTCTGCCGCCGGGTGCGTGCAGCGGATATCCCGGTACTGAGTTTGGAGGAAGAAGGGTCCGAAGCCCGGCTACTGATCGAGGGTGAGATCCAGCGTGCGGTAGATGAGGATGCTGCCGAAGCCGTAGTACTGGGCTGTGCCGGGATGGCAGATCTGACCCGGCAGCTGACGGCGAAGTTCGGTCTGCCGGTGATCGATGGAGTCGCTTCGGCCGTCAAGATGGTGGAAGGCCTGGTTGCCCAGGGACTCAAGACCAGCAAGGTCGGTGGTTACTCTCGACCTCCGGACAAGGCCTATATCGGTGAATTTTCCGGGGACAGGCTAGACGTAAAAGAATCCTGAATTGACCCGGTTGTTTGTGGTCGATTTCCAGTCGGGACTCAGGCTTCGATCTCGAACTCGATGCCAGACACATTTTTGTATTCGAGAGCTTCTGGATCCTGGTCCACATCAAGGTCCCTCGACAGCAAACCACGCCCGGTCTGATAGTTGACGATCTGGGTCGGATTGGGGGCTGAATTCAGAATGAGAAAAGTCGCCCCGCATTGGTCCAGTATGTGGCGGTTCAGGGAATGCCAGGTGCCGCGTTTGAATGAGTAGCCCGTGCCGGGATCGATCAGGAACGCGCGCACGGCTTCCGGTGGTGGAACATCGTTCAGGTCGTTGGGGTCGGTCGGAGGTGCAGCACAGACCACTGCTGAATCCCCAGATAGTTGAACAAAACTCTGTGTGACCCCGAAATGACGTTCAAGTTGGTCGAATCTAAGGCTGCCCTGGGGTTGCCAGATCACATGGACAGTGGACCGACCATCATGACTATATGAGGTCGGGGAAAGAATTCGCCGGTCAGAGGGCGTCTCTTCGGCACACCAGAGCTCGCCAAAGGGCTCAAAACTTTTCTCGGTCATCGGTTCGACGATGAGTGTATGAATACGGGGCATAGTGATCTCCATCAGGATGAACTGCTCTTGCGACCACTTCTATCTATGGAATCCCCAATATCACCAGCACAGTCATTGGAGAGGCAACGGTGATGTTGTGATTGGAAGAATTAATACAAATCGATTAAGAACCTGAATCAGTCCGGAGAAGAAGTTTTCCTGAGTTTGTCCTATTCTCAATTGTCGCATGCATTTCTCTGGCATTCTCAAGGTCGAATGTTTCGACAATGGTGGGATTAAGCCATCCGGCTTGCAGCGCATCCAGTATGAAGTGATTACCCTCCTGCCATAGCTCAGGGAAATCAATGACGTGTCCAAGATGAAGCCGTGTGAAAGTTTGCGATCGGACAAGACAGCGCTGTCTTATGTTTTCTATTGGATTCCCTTCTGCCTCACCAATATTGATGATATGCCCCAACATCCGTACAGCGCTGAAAGTCTTATCAAGGGTCGTCGCTCCAAGAGAGTCAATCGCCAAATCGACACCTTTCCCTTGGGTCAGATCAAGCACCTGCTCTACGAAGTCGCCATCGTTGAGATTAATGACGCTGGTGGCTCCGTAGGCTAGCGGGTTTTTCTCTTTGCCGGCGGTGCCAACGGTACCGATAACGTTTGCGCCTGCTTGTACTGCGAGCTGGGTAACAAAAAGACCGACCCCACCGCCGCAGGCATGCACGAGGACCCAGTCTCCCGCAGAAATCCTGCCGACCGTGTAAAGCATGTGATAGGCAGTGAGCCCTTGTACGGGATACGCTGCCGCAGATGCCAGAGAGAAGCCTGCGGGTACTACCGTCGCAAGACCGGCGTCTGCGACGCAGAAGTTCGCATAGCCACCTTTTTCGACAAGGGTGGAAACTTGTTGCCCAGGTTTTAGGTGACTAACGTGTGGACCGACATCGACCACTTCCCCGGCGATTTCAAGCCCAAGTGTCACTGGATAATCGGTCGGGTGAGGATAGATCCCTTCCCTCATCTGGGTATCGGCCCAGTTGCACCCGCAATAATGGACTTGGACCAGTATCTGCCCCGGACCAGGTTGTGGGATATCCAGGTCTTCGATCTTTATATTTTCCAGACCGCCAGGTTCACTGACCACAGCCGCTCTCATCATAGTCATTTCGCACCTTTTCCTATCGATTTTGTTTTCGGCAACCCGATTGTTGTGCCGTCGCTCCTGTGTGCACGTGCATTAACTCGGGGCGTCAGTCGGCGGGCGAAGCACTGAGCACGGTTTTGCCGCTAACGTCAACAAAATGCAGCCGGCCTTGTCTGTCAATTGCCCATTGTTGCGCGAGATCGATTGCTGTGTAAAGGTGTATTTCCTGTGCCATGAGTTGATCCGAGCAGGCCATGCGGGTTCCGGCGAGCGGCCCAACCGATATGCTGTTCTGGTCGATGGCCACAGCGCCGTGGAAAACATTGCAGCCGCTGTTTCCGGAGATGTGGTCTGTCTCTGTGAATTCAAGGGTGGCTGGGTAGCCCTTGATGGCCTTATTCTGAAAAATCTTCTCAATCAGCCAATGGCTGTTCCGGAGTACTACAGCTTGGTCCTCCGTGGAGTTGCTCAACGACCGTGATGAGTCAGATTTGTGAGAGAGCATTGTGCAGCCAGCCAGGAGCCCCACGATACCTGCCAGCAGACATAGGCGACGGCCGTACAGACCGTGTGTGACAAACGCTGTCATGCGCAGTGTGGCCTTTTCATTGACTGTAGTGTCAATGCTGCCGGGCGAGGCCTAGATTGAAACCGGATCAATATTGTCCATGAGCCAGTTTGCGTGTCCGGTCAGCGTCCAGTCGGTGTGCGGATGACCGATCAACTGAACACCTACCGGCAATCCTCGCACAGCCATCAGTGGTACGGTCACCGCCGGTGTGCCTAGGGCCGAGGTGGCGGCGTTGAAGGCCGGGCTGCCAGTCTTGAAAGCATAATCCGGCTCCCCGGATTCGGCCAGGTGACCCAGCGGCGGTGCAGGGCCGGGTGAGGAGAGCGTGATCATGGCATCGGCCAGTGGCCGCAGTGCCTGCAGGTCTGATCGCATCTGTTCGCGGCGGTGCAGCGCCTGGCGGTAATCGTCCAGTGTAAGTTCCTCGGCCTTCTCTAGCCAAAGGCAGAGGTCGTCGCTGAGCAGCCCCGTGTCGCGGTAATTACGAAGCGCCCAGCGCATCTCGTAGCTGCACAGGATCCGGCACAGCGCAACGTTCTGGTCAATCGATCTCTCGAAGTGATCAAGCGCCGGGTGGTCGTGGCGGGTCAACAGTGTCACGCCGTGGCCGCGGATCTGATCGAGAATTCTGTTGAATCCAGCGCGGGTCGGGTCATCACACTGGGCCCAGCCTTCGGTCTCAAGCACCAGCAGCGCGCCTGGTCTGCCGGGCGGTGCCGGTTCTTCGGGTCCGTAGAGACCCGGGTAGCCGGGATCAGCACCGCCGCGTTGTGCGATCTCATAGGCAACCGACCACATATCCTGGAGTGAGCCGGCGTGTACCCCCAGGTGAAGCTGACTGAGGCTTAGTCCCTCGCCGCCGTGAAGCGCGCCCAGTGTAGGTTTGATGGCGAAGTTGGCACAGTATCCGGCGGGCCGGATGATCGATCCGACCACCTGGTTACCCAGTGCGGCGGGCACCATTCCTGCCCCGACTGCGGCCGACGAGCCGCTGGATGAACCGCCGGGAGTGGCACCGGAATCGAATGGATTGGTGGTCGGCCCGGGCACCATGAAAGCGAATTCCGTTGTCACAGTCTTGCCGAGGATCACGGCACCGGCGAGGCGCAGTGCATTGACCGATGCAGAATCGATCCCGGTCTGCCGGTCCTTGAAGATCGGGCTGCCGAGGGTCGTGGGCATGTCCTTGGTCTGGAGTACGTCCTTGATCCCGATCGGCATGCCGTCGATCGGCGAAAGCGGCCTTCCCTGTTTGTACCGCTCCGTCGACTCATCGGCGGCCTGGCGGGCGCCAGCCGTGTTCAGGGTCACCCAGGCCTGGACGGTTGGCTCGCGCGAATCGATGGTCTCAAGGCATTGCTCGAGGTAGGCTCTGGGTGTATCGGAGCCGTCAAGAAAGGTGGGCCTGGCATCGTGAAAAGTCCGTAGCCTGCAGTTTGTAGGATCGTAACTGCCGCTGTCAGGGGCGTTCTGCTGTTGGTTGGCCATGAGAGATCTCCTGGGTTCAGAGCGCGTCGACGACCTGCGCAAAAAGAAAGTCGGGATCCGCGCTCGGGTTTGCTGCGACAGATCGAAGCCACATCTCGCCGTTGATCTCGGTGAGCGATACCCAGGCCTGTTTTAGCCTGGAGCGGATCTCTTCAGCCTGGGCGTCCCGAGGTCGCCAGACAACCACACCGGTACGGTTCGGTCCCCATAACTCAAAGCGACTATCGGCACTCACTAACGCAGCGAGTTGATCGGCCTTGGCCATGTCTGCTTCGATACGTTCGATCAGTCCGTTACGTCCCCAGGAGAGAAGCATAGCCGCCAGCGGCACGGCTGCTGCCGGAGTCGAACCCAACAGTCCGATGTTTGGGGTAGCCAGGTAGCCGCCACCGTAACTCAATGCCTGATGGGCTTCTTCTGCTTCCTGGAACATTACCAGCGCCGAGCCTTTGGGCTGATACAACCACTTGTGTGCAGAAAATCCGACTGAGTCGGCTGCGGTGATGCCCGCAAGTCGGTCCGCATAATGGTTGGTAAGCCGCAGCGGACCTGCCCAGGCTGCATCCACGTGCAGCCAGGATACGCCGTCAGGCCGGTCCAGGTTGTCGAGGGTGCCGGTAGCCACCGTTCCGGCGGTGAGTACCAGTGCCGCATCGCTCAGATTCGGCATCTGATCGACGCGCATGACATGGGCTTCATCCGTTGGCACCGAGACGTAATTCAGCCCCAGAATGTCCGCGGCTTTGCGCATTGACAGATGTGATTTGTCGGACGCTGCGACTGTGGTGATGCCTCTCAGTTCGCGGGCGGCCCACAAGGCCGTCATATTGGCGATTGTGGAACCGGGCACAAAGTGACCACCGCTCATCCCGAACGACGGCAGGAGCCACTCAATCACCCTCTCGGCCAGCGAGCGTGCCATCGGCCCTGCATCGGGGTGCAGCGGATTCTGGTTGGTCGCCACCTGCCACAGGGAAGCCGCCCAGGTGATGCCGGGCGTTGGGGGATCCATGTGGGCGAAATAACCGGGATGGTGAAGCTGTGCACTGCTTTGGAGAATCATTGGTGCCAGGAGGTCCAGCGTCGCGGTCGTGCCCAGGCCGGTGTCAGGCAGTGTTTCGGGGAGGGTGAGAGTCGAGGTCAGCGGTACCGGAAGGTCTCGGGGCGTGTGGCTGTGCTCCAGCCAGTTCAGCGCCTGGTCCAGTAACGCCCGGTCAAACTGATGTTCGGCGTGTAGTGCTGGGTGGTTTTTCATTTGTTTCGGTCGGTCCAGTATGGATCAAAAATGTAACCCCTGGTTGATAGACGAGTGCCAGCCGGGTGGCGATCAGAACCGTCGCCAAACTTGCCAACGGTCAAAAAGCACCAGGGACTGTCGGAGCAAAGCATACCACTTACCCAGACGGTAAAACGGTCGTTGGTGATTTCGGGAAGTCCGTTCGCCACACGGATGGATTCTGGTCGATCCTGCTCCACAAGCCGGAACCGGTCTTTTCTGATCGTTTGTGATCTCCGGCAAAATTCAGTGCTCTGGTTCACAGATTTGTTGCGATGGACTCTGATACCTTTTCGGCCATCGTTCATATGCGGGCGCGTTGCCCCTGTCGCAGGGTGTGAGTAGCCTATGAAGCTCAGCGCTATACGGCGTTTCGCTGGTCAGCAACATGGCTTCGTCCTGATGGTGGGGCTTTTAATGCTTGCCGTACTTTCGGCTATCGCACTGGATATCGCACGGTCCGCACTGCTCCAGGAAAAGATGGTCGGTGCATCTGTCCACCATCTGAAAGCGTTCAATTCGGCCGAGACTGCCGTACGCCAGGCGGAAAGCGAGATCCTGGCGATTGACACTCTTTCAGGACATCCGAACCTTATCGACCCGGCATGCGGAGTGTTCCAGGTCGATGCCCGGTCTGGCGAGGTCAGAATCCGCACCACGGTCTACAATGCACCGCCAAACGGATTCAACTGGGGTGATGGCGATGGCCGGCAGGTGCAGGTCTGTCACAAGGGGAATCACGATCTCGACATCGACATACACGCTCTGGAGTCGCACCTGCAGCACGCCGGTGATTACCTGGGATCATGCGCTGATGCGATGCCGGTGGAGCCCTGGAAGACCTGTCATCAGAAATTCGGAAGTGTCGACAGACGACTGAGCTGGCAGCAGTTATCAGATCTGTAGTCAACCGAACCTTGGCGCGGAGTCAGGATCCGTAATGGTGTGATGGCAGGCGGCCCGGTGTCAGTCGACTGATATCCAGAGTTTTCGATCGACCCTCTGCGATCAGCTCAGTCATAGCCACTCCCGTACCAGGCGCATTCAGTATGCCCCAGCAGTTGTGGCCTGTTGCTATGTAAGCACCCGGGGCACCCGGGACAGGCCCGATCAGCGGCATGGCATCCACACAGATCGGTCGGTAACAGGCCTGCTGACGGGTGACGGTAGCATCTGTGAGCGTGCTAGAGATTCGACCGGCAAGTTTCCGCAGGCGTTCGCAGGCGCCAGGGTCGACCGAGACGTCTTCAGGTGCCAGAGGCAGCGGCTGGTCGCTTGAAAAGCCGCACAGGTAGACCTCTCCATCGGCGCGCGGCACCAGCTCTGGCCCGTGCCGTTCACCTTCGGCATCCTCATAGTCCAGAAAGAGTGCTTCGGCGGCGACTGGACCAGATGGTGCCAGCGTGATGCTGTAGCCCTTGAGACCGTAAACGGCCGGCAGCGACAGCCATTGTGTGGCCAGGATACTCCAGGGCCCCATCGCGATCACCACAGCATCCGCTGCGATCCGTTCGCTATCGACGAATACGCCAGTTACTTTGTTCTGAACATGATCGAATTCGATCGTCTCGACAGTTCCGACAATCACGTTTGCACCGTTTTGACAGGCCCCATTCATTAAGGCGCGTGTGAATTCACCAGGGTGCAGCTGCGCCGTGGTGGTCGTGTCCCCAAGCTGCTGCTGCACGGGCGCCGTTCCATCAATCCAGTCACCCGCCCCTATGAGATGCCTGCTGGTCATTGTTCGTCGATCGGACAGCGCCACCTGGTAGGTGTTTACCCGTCGGTAGCCGTAGTCCTGCGAAAGCTCGCCAGGCAGATCGGAGTGCAGGTCGAAACTCAGCAAGGCGAGCTGTTCCTGCGGCTGCCCCACACACCAGTCCCGGGCCAGAAAACCACCCGATTTACCGGATGCTGCGCAAGCGATACCACATCGCTCAATGACCGTTGCCGGCAGGCCCTTGCGCGACAAATAGTAGGCGATCGCACTGCCGATCACACCGGCGCCGAGGATGACGACGTTCACCGGGGAGCCTCTCTTTGCACAGAGTCAGATAAACGGCCAAGGGACAGTCTCCAGTCCCAATTCACGGGGCTCAGCATGAAACAGACGGTATCATAGAGGAGGGCTCGATGTGCTTGTGGCATCTTTTTCAGCGAGGTTGGACAAAGGCAGGTTTGTCAGGATCAATGCATCCGAGAGAAGACAGGGCAGTCCGGCCAGCGGCCGGAGTTCCCGTGTTGCGCAGGGGCCATCGGGTCGAGGCCTATGGGTGTGATCGTTATATGCTGTGAGCTCCGGGGCCGGGATGATATTCTCCCGAATCGGGGCGTTATTCTGATCCTGCGGCAGATTGGATGAAGCTCGTTTGGGTCAGCGACCAAGCACGGCAGATCTAGTGTGCAGTTCGTTGATTGAGGTGCGTTTTTGTGATCACCAGTCCTTGTGTTGGCATCTGTATTCTTGATCCTGTAACCGGGTACTGCCGGGGATGTCACAGAACGCTGGATGAAATCGCAAACTGGGTCAACTATACCGACTCCGAGGCCCACGAGGTTCTGGCCAGGCTTCCGGACAGGGACCCGCTCGCAACTGAGCCTGACTGAAACAGGGGGAGTTGTATGGTCTCTCGCTGCCTTTGTAACCGGAAATGAAAGTGTTATCGTGTGCGGAATGTCTCTGGAGTTCTTAGCATATTATGACTCTGACTAAATTTCGGGTCCTATTTTTCGCGGGCCTGTGTCTTTCTGCGGGCCTAGTCGCTCCCACCTTATGGGCCGCTAAGGTCACTATCAAGCTCGAGGGAGGCACTTACAGTGGGCGGGTACACGAGGATGTTCCCCATGGTCGCGGTACCATGAAGTGGGACAATGGCTCACAGTATGTTGGGATGTTCAAGAACGGGGAAAGACACGGTCTAGGCAGATATACACATGCCGATGGTTCCAGGTATGTCGGTGAATTCAAACAAGATAAAAGACATGGTGAGGGCACATACACCTGGGCAGACGGAGCGCTCTATACCGGTGAATACCGGGAAGGCAGACAACATGGTCAGGGTACTTACACCTGGGCAGATGGATCGCTCTATACCGGTGAATACCGGGAAGGCAGGCAACATGGTCAGGGTACTTATATTGGAAGCAATGGCGAAAAATATGTAGGCCAATGGAAGGATGACCAATTCAATGGGCAGGGCACGTTGAATCTTTCTGACGGATCGAACTATGTCGGTGTATTCGAAGACGGTAAGCAGCATGGCCGGGGCACTTTCACCTGGTCTACTGGCCAGAGTTTTGTCGGAGAATTTAAGGACGGGCAGCAACACGGTCAGGGTATCTACACCTGGGCCACTGGAGAACGATACGTCGGGGAATTCAAAGAGGGTAGGAAACACGGCCAAGGTACTTTCACCTTTGCTGATGGCGCTGAGTATATCGGTGAATTCGAGAATGACACCTACCATGGACAAGGTACGATGAGCGACCCCGATGGGTCACGCTATGTTGGGATATACCAGGCTGGAAAAGCCTGGCAAGGGACCGAATACGACAAGGATGACAACGTCATTGCCACTTATTCAGAAGGTGTCAGGGATCCTGAATAAATCCGTATTTAGCGGAATATATCAGAAGGATTAATTGTTACTCTCTGGGGGGTAATTCCGACCAGACTGGGGTTGGGCTAGAAAACAGTTCTAGGAAATTTGGGAAAACCTGCTGATCGCTGTGAACAAAGAAATGTGGGGTATGATCTGAGAATGTATTGGCAATTTTGCTACCGTAGATTTGTAGTCACATTCTGAGAACAATTCATGGGAGACGAAATAAAATGTCGGTATACCTGATGACTGAAGCCGTAGTACACGATGTTGAGGCCTACGAAAAATACAAAGAACAGGCGCCACAGTATGTAGCGCGCCATGGCGGGGAATACTGTTGCCGGGGGGGAGAGGTCGATGTGTTGGCTGGAGATTGGCATCCGGAACGGATCGTCATGTTGAAGTTTCCATCACGGGTAGCCTATGACGCATTTATATCCGATCCTGATTACAAGCCTTGGAAGGAACTCAGGGAGTCACTTACCACCATCAAGACACAGGTTATTCTGGAAGGCGTTTAGGCGAGACTAATAAAGTGGTCACGACCAAGAGTGTTCTAGGTCACAACATTGATGGACCGAATTCAGTCATAGGAATTAAAGGATATGTTTGCTTACCTATCGTTCAAGCTTGCCCGAAGATTTGGAGTACGTCCCGTCGTGGTGAATCTGATTCTGTTACACCTTCTGATTGGTGTCGCGATGTTCGCTTATGGCAACATGGAAAGTGGGGATGGACAACAAACGTCTGTCCCGATGATATTCATTCTGATGTATGTGTTCCTAGTGGTTGGTGTGGTTGGGTTGGGCCGATTGGCGAGCAAAAATTTCTTTCGCAAACCCGACGAATGGGAAGAATTCTAGTTTTCGGAACAATCAAGGACGGCAATCTGAGAATGTACCGGTGCATAAGCCGAAACTCGTCAGTAGAAGGATAATCGACTGACAAAGGCAGATGGCTATAGTAAGGGATTGTTAGGGTGGAGATGTCGTTCAATCTTCCTATCAGGAAATGAATAACTATCTCATCAAGTATTCAGTTTATTTTCATTATTACTCGTTTTCCGGGGACAAGAAAAGTGAAATCAGATCGGGTGAGTACCAGATGGAGGGAACGTCAGCAGGTGATGTGTCTGAAAGGTTCAAGGATTACTACTACAAAAACAAGGAAAGTTATTTCGTATCTCTACCTGAATTTGGTTGGAAACTAACGCACTTGGTGATTGACAAGGTGTGGGACCCCTCCCCAGACCTTGACAGTGTTCTGGACAGTATCTGGACGTATTACGTGAACTTGATAAAGAGAGTAGGAGAAGGACCCCTTGGTGGGAAATAGCCAATCGAAGTCCTACTCTGTCGGCTAACAAGTCTCCTACCTAATGCCGAGGACGTATTCAGGTGACCTCGTGATAGATCGACTTGAACCAGACTATATCCGAGTAAATCGGGCCAATTGGGACGAACGAGTCGAGATTCACCTGCGTGACGAGATGGGATTTTACGGTGTAGAGGCGTTTCTGGACGGAGAGGATGTCAGGCCGGGTGTCGAAAAAGAGGAAATGGGCGACCTGGCTGGACTCGATGTGTTGCACCTGCAATGCCACTTTGGTCTTGATACGTTGTCGGTGGCGCGTCAGGCCAGATCCGTGGTCGGCGTCGACTTCAGTCCAAAAGCGATTACGGCGGCACGTGACCTGGCCAAGCGCATAGGGCTTTCAGATCGTGCAGAGTTCTTCCTGGCCGAGCTCTGCACGGCGCCGACATTGATCAATCGAAAGTTTGATCTCGTGTTTTCAACCTGGGGTGCGACTATCTGGTTACCCGATATCTGGGCGTGGGGCGAGGTCTTTTCGGGTTTTGTCAAACCCGGTGGGCGAGCTTATTTCGCAGACGCACATCCAAGCGCTTCAATTCTCGATGATACGGATGACCTGCTGATGCCGAAATACTCTTGGCGAACTCCAGCAGATTGTCCTGACAGATTTGAAGAAGACACGACCTATACTGGAGTCGACGCCAGGATAGAGAACTATAGGACCTTCGAATGGTTGCACCCGATTAGTGACCATCTGAATTCACTGCTCAGGTGTGGGTTACAACTCGAATTCTTACACGAACATGAAACAATCCCATGGAAAATGTTCCAGAGTCTGGAAGAGATCGTTGATCCAGTAACTGGCAAAGCGCACTATCGCATGCCAAAGGGAAGGGTCCAGATGCCTCTGGCATTTTCTATGATGTTGTATCGGCCAAAGGAATCGCAGCTATGAATAGAATCTGGCCATAGTTTCTTGTCTGTCTATTTCTTCTTGCTCTGCTGTTCTTATCCGGCTCGCGTGCCGATTGGACTCCGTAAAGACCGCTCCATTCACAAAAGAAGTGAAATAACATCTGACAACCCGTGAGTATTTGGATTACCTATTTTCTGGATAGTTTTGATCTGATTTCCTCTGGCGGGAGTTATTCATATGGCGAGTAGTTTGTTCGACGTAATGTTACTTGTTGTCTTTGTATTCCTACTGGCAGGATTTATTAAGGGGGTGATTGGATTTGGCTTGCCAACTGTCTCAGTGAGTCTCTTGACGGCATTCCTAGGACTGGAGGTGGCCATAGTCACTATGTTGTTACCCTCGTTGTTGACAAATGTGTGGCAGGGCCTGGTGGGTGGCCATTTCCTTTATCTCATCCGCCGATTCTTCTGGCTTCTGGTTTCCGGAGTTATATTGACCTGGATTACTTCAAGTGCTTTGACCGGAGGGTATATACCGCTATTTGTTGTTCTGCTGGGGGTAGCTATATTTGTGAGTAGTGCTTCGAGCATTTTTGGACTAAAAATTTCCGATCCCGGTCAGCATGAGCGCTGGCTGTCGCCAGTCATTGGAGGTCTGTCCGGGGCGATTAGCGGAGTGACGGGTGTATTCGTACTTCCTGCGGTTGATTATCTCCGAGCGTTGACTCTTACCCGTGATCAACTCATACAGGCGATGGGAATCTGGTTCAGTGTAGCGACGATCAGTCTGGGTAGTGCGTTGGGTCACCATGGTCTTGTACAAGATTCACTTGGATTGTTATCTGCAGTGGGTGTCGTTCCGGCATTCATTGGCATGATGTTAGGGCAACGATTGCGTATGCGAATTTCCCAAGAAGTTTTTCGAATTGTTTTTCTGACAGGCCTTTGTATTCTTGGTCTTTATTTGATTACTATGGGGATTACTTCCTAGTTTTGTCCAACGGTGCTTATTGATTAAGTTGAGAAACTCTGGAATCGTGACAGGATTAATGTTCAAGAGACTGCCAGCCTGCATTGTGCAGAAAACGCATATATAACTGAAATCAACCGTTCTTAACTTAGTTCCAATGCGCAGTAGAAAACTATGAAAAGGGTTTCCGATGATACCGGCTTTCGACATATTGCCGAGAGTAATAACGACAGGAAAGAAGGGTGTCTTTTCTGTGTGATGAAACCTGATGAACTCGTAGGTGAAAATGAACTCTGTTGTGCCCGGATAGATAGTTATCCGGTCACGAAAGGACATACATTGATCATTCCCAAAAGACATGTAGAGTCTTACTTTGACCTCTATCAACCAGAGATCGATGCAATTCACCAGATGTTGAATGAAACAAAGAAGAATATAGAAGAACAAGATAAGACGGTTACGGGATTCAATGTCGGTGTGAATGTGGGTAAAGATGCCGGTCAGTCAATATTTCATGTTCATGTGCATCTGATGCCCAGAAGAAAGGGCGATACGGAAAATCCCAAAGGTGGTGTTCGGGGTGCCATTCCCCATAAAAGAACCTACTGAATCTATAATCATCTGGAGGCATTTTAGACTCCTTGAACATCCTAACTCTCGGTAGTATTGTGTGGATAGAGTTTTTGGAAGCCCTCCGGTATTACTACTATGAAAATAGATCGATCACTGTCTACCGTCGGGTTTTGTCTTTTGCTGATGGTGGGTTTGCCACTGGAGGTTGGAGCGTTTAGTGAAGAGGATTTGAAGACACTCTCAGAAGTTGGCGAGTGCCGAACATGTGATCTGACTGGGGCAAATCTGGGTGGGACCAATTTGAAAGGGGCTGATCTGATTGGGGCAGATCTGTCTGGTGCAAACCTGTCTGGGGCAAGTCTGCCAGTAGCGGATCTGTCCGGGGCAAATCTGTCTGGGTCAGATCTGAATGTGGCAGATCTGCGTTGGGCAGACCTGACTGCGGCGACACTAACTGGTGCAAATCTGAATGGTACAAAACTGTCTGGGTCAGATCTGTCCGGGGCAAAACTGACCGAGGCAATATTGACTGGGGCAAAATTAGTCGAGGTGAATCTGACAGAAGCAAATTTGACAGATGCAGATCTAACTGAGGCAAAAGTCACCGGGGCAGACCTCGTTGGGTCAAATCTAACCGGGGCAGATCTGACTGGTGCGAATTTGACTAGAGCTAATCTGAATCATGCAAAGCTAAATGGTGCAACTCTGACTGGAACAATTCTAAATGGTGCAAATCTGACTGGCGCTGTTTTTTGCGCAACAAAAATGCCGGATAAATCAATCAACGATTCAGGCTGCTAGCAGATTGAAAGAAAAGAGATTACATAAGGACATCCAATCCCCGGATGTCCTTTGCCATTCACCAGATGCTGGATAAGATAAAGAAGAATATAGAAGAACAAGGCAATACGGTTTCGGGGTTCAATGTCGGTGTGAATGCAGGGAAGGATGCGGGTCAATCAATATTCCATGTTCATGTGCATCTGATTCCCAGAAGAAAGGGTGATACGGAAAACCCGAAAGGTGGTGTACGGGGTGCCATTCCCCATAAAAGAACTCACTGATTCTGTATCTATTTGGAGTCATTTTTCGACTCCTTGAACCCCCTAAATCCCGGTAGTATTGTGTGGATAGGACAGTTGGAAGTCCTGGGGTATTACAACTATGAATAGAACCCGATCACTGTTTCTTGTTTGTTTCTTTCTCCTCGCAAGTCTATTCGCATTCAACTCGGATGCGGATGAGGTAACCATCGGTGGGTGAAAAAACTATTGATTGGAAGGACGGAACGTACACTGGGGAAGTGTCCAATGGTGTTCCGAATGGACAGGGCACCTACACTGATCCCGATGGAAGAAAGTATGTCGGGGAATGGAAGGACAACAACAGGCATGGTCAGGGCACTTGCATATTTCCTGATGGAAGAAAGTATGTCGGGAAATTTGAGAAAGACAAAGTGCATGGTCAGGGCACATTAACTGGTCCCGATGGATCAAAGTATGTCGGGGAATTCAAGGACGACAAATACCATGGTCAGGGGACCTACACATTTTCCGATGGAACAAAATATGCCGGGGAATTCAAGGGCGGCAAACGACATGGTCAGGGGACTTATACCTTTGGCAGTGGGCCAAATTCAGGGGATACATATGTTGGGGAATTCAAGGATGGTAAGTACCATGGTCAGGGGACCTACACCAGTCCTGATGGACTAACGTATGTTGGGGAATTCAAGGACGGCAAAAAGGATGGGCAGGGCACTTTTACATTTGCCAGTGGAGAGAAGTATGTCGGGGAATGGAAGGATGGCAATAAGAATGGTCAGGGAACCTACATATTTCCTGATAGAGAAAAGTATGTCGGGGAATTCAAAGACGGGACATGGGATGGTCAGGGCACCTATACAGATCCCGATGGAAGGAAGTATGTCGGGGAATTCAAGGACGGCAACCCATGGAACGGTACCGAATACGACAAGGATGGAAAGGTGACTGCGACTTATTCAGAAGGTGTTAGGAAAGAGAACTAAACCGACCTACTAACCCAACCCCAAAGGACATCCAAAACCCAGATGTCCTTTTCTTTGTCTCTTTGGAATAACAGGGTGGGTCTTTACGGACAACGACTTTAGAATCAGGTTTAGAAGGTTCTGTACGTATTTCCTGTTGGGGTCAGTGTTTTTCCATCAGTACCGTTGGAAGTCCCCGGATAGACGATGACATCCGGTTTGTTTCTACTGGGGTTTCTACTCAGAATTTGAATCGTCGAGTAGATACAAAGTAGAAACCCGGGGTGTGGGGTCTAATGGAAACAATGACTTACGGGACTGGAAAACCTTAAGTAGAAACAAAGTAGAAATATAAGTAGTTGATAAATAATGGAAAAGACTGGTAAGTGGCAGTTCTGGATCGACAGAGGAGGAACGTTCACCGATCTTGTGGCTTGCAGGCCAGACAATTCACTGGTGAGTCGCAAACTGCTGTCGGAAAATCCGGAAAACTACCAAGACGCAGCCGTTCAGGGTATACGCGATATTCTCGGCTTGAACGGTGCGGAAGCTGTTCCAGACGGTGTGATCGAGGCGGTAAAGATGGGTACCACGGTTGCGACCAATGCTCTGCTCGAGCGAAAGGGTGATCGGACCTTGCTCGCCATCACTCGCGGTTTTGCCGATGCGCTCCGAATTGGCTACCAGACGCGTCCAGACCTGTTTGCACTCCAGATCGTGCTGCCCGACATGCTGTACGAACGTGTCGTCGAGATTGACGAGCGGGTGCTCGCAGACGGCACTGTCGAACGGTCAATGGACCCTGTCACTGCCCGCATCTCTCTGGAAGAAGCTTACGCCGAAGGCTTCAGATCCATCGCAATCGTTTTTGTTCACGGCTATCGCTACTCGTCGCACGAACTGGCACTGGCCCAGATTGCTCGGGAGATCGGGTTTACCCAGGTTTCGACCAGCTATGAAACCAACCCACTGATGAAACTCGTCAGTCGCGGTGATACCACGGTAGTAGACGCCTATCTTTCGCCCATGCTGCGCAACTACGTCTCCCAAATCGCGGAGGAACTCGGCAATGTGCGGCTGATGTTCATGCAGTCTAATGGCGGCCTGACTGACTCGGGTCTGTTTCGCGGCAAGGACGCAATTCTTTCCGGGCCCGCGGGCGGGATAGTCGGTGCTGTCAAGACCGCGGTAGATGCGGGGTACGACAGGATCATCTCGTTTGACATGGGCGGCACCTCGACAGATGTCGCCCACTACAACGGCGAATTTGAGCGGACCTTTGAGACTCTGGTCGCCGGGGTTCGCATGCGGGCGCCGATGATGTTGATTCACACGGTCGCGGCGGGTGGTGGATCAATCTGTACTTTCGATGGTTCCAGGTACCGGGTCGGACCGGAGTCCGCCGGAGCTGACCCCGGCCCGGTGTGCTACCGACGCGGCGGCCCCCTGACTGTGACCGACTGCAACGTGATGCTGGGCAAGCTTCAGGAAAAATTCTTCCCAGCTGTTTTCGGACCGGGGCAGGATGAAGCACTGGATATCGATGCGGTGCGAAGGGCTTTTGCGAAGCTGGCTGATCGGATCGAAAGTGAAACGGGAGGTTCTCGAACGCCGATGGAAGTCGCCGATGGATTTCTCAGAATCGCAGTTGAAAACATGGCCAACGCCATCAAGAAGGTCTCGGTCCAGCGCGGTTATGACGTGACCGGCTACACGTTGAACTGTTTTGGCGGGGCGGGGGGTCAACACGCCTGCCTGGTTGCCGATGCGCTGGGTATGGGCCGGGTCTTCATCCATCCGTTCGCCGGTGTACTTTCCGCCTACGGCATGGGTCTGGCGGATGTCCGAGCGCTTAAGGAAAAAGCGCTGGAGCTGCCACTCAAGGTGCAATCTGTCCAAGCACTGTCGAGTATCCTGGATGAACTGGTGTCGTTCTCTACAGAGGAGTTGGCCGGTCAGGGAATAGAGCCCGGTGCTATTAGCGTCATACGCCGCGTGCATCTACGCTATGAAGGGACAGACACCGCACTGCAGGTCGACTATGGTTCCATTAATGAGATGCAGGATCGTTTTGAGGTGGCTTACCGGCAGCGGTACGGTTTTGTCATGCCGGACAAGGACATGGTGATCGAGGCAGCAGCCGTTGAGGCCGTAGGTAAGATGGACGATGTCGATCTGCCTCCCGTGGATCAGGAAGAGACCATTGGTGCGGCCCAGCCACAGACGCATGTATCGACTTACATGGCGGGCGAGGATCGTCCAACGGGAGTATTCGACCGAGATCTACTGCGACCCGGTCACGAGGTGCCAGGACCCGCGATCATTCGCGAGCAAACGGCGACTACGGTCGTCGAACCCGGCTGGCAGGCGGGCATCGACACCGCGGGTAACCTGATCATGGCTCGGGTGGTTCCACTGAAACGCCAATCGGCTATCGGCACCGAGTGTGACCCGGTCATGCTGGAAGTGTTCAACAACCTGTTTATGTCCATTGCCGAGCAAATGGGACTGACGCTGGAGAACACAGCCTACTCGGTCAATATCAAGGAGCGACTCGACTTTTCCTGTGCGATTTTTGATCCCGACGGTGATCTTGTTGCTAATGCCCCGCACATTCCCATACATCTGGGCTCGATGGGAGAGGCCGTGCGAACTGTCATCGACAGTAATGCCGACTCGATTCGTCCGGATGACGTCTACGTGGTCAACGCCCCATACAACGGCGGGACCCACCTGCCGGATATCACCGTGATCACGCCGGTGTTCGATGAGGAGCAGATACTGTTTTACGTCGCCAGCCGTGGGCACCACGCGGACATTGGGGGGATCACGCCGGGCTCCATGCCGCCAGACAGCCGGGTGGTGGAGGAGGAGGGAATCCTGTTCGACAACTTCAAGCTGGTTGATCGGGGTATCTTTCTGGAGCAGAAATTGCGCGATCACCTGGCTTCTGGCCCTTACCCTGCGCGAAACCCCGAGCAGAACGTCGCTGACCTCAAGGCACAGATCGCCGCCGGAGAGAAAGGGGTGCAGGAGGTCCACGCGATGATTGATCAGTTTGGCGTTGATGTCGTGCATGCCTACATGAAGCACGTCCAGGACAATGCCGAAGAACAAGTTCGCCGGGTCATCGACGTAATGCAGGGCGGTGAGTTCAGCTATCCACTTGATGAAGGCAGCGTGATCAAAGTGAAGATCACTTTTGATAAAGCGAAGCGTGGAGCAACAGTCGACTTTACCGGTACCAGTGCCCAGCGCCCGACAAACTTCAATGCACCGTCGGCGGTGGCCCGGTCAGCCGTCCTGTATGTCTTCCGTTGTCTGGTCAATGATGCGATTCCACTGAACGAGGGTTGTCTGAAACCGATCGACATCATTATTCCCAAAGGCTGTATGTTGGCACCGGAGTATCCGGCCGCTGTAGTTGCCGGGAATGTTGAGACCGGGCAGGCCATCACTGACACACTGTTTGGTGCTCTGGGCGTGTCTGCGGCCAGCCAGGGTACGATGAACAACCTCACCTTCGGAAACAGCCGGCATCAGTATTACGAGACGGTCTGTGGTGGTGCGGGTGCTGGGCCCGGCTTCGACGGCACTTCGGCGATCCACACGCACATGACCAACACCCGGCTCACCGACCCCGAGGTTCTCGAATGGCGCCACCCTGTGGTACTGGAGGATTTTCGGATCCGCCGCGGAAGCGGTGGGAGCGGGGAGTTTACGGGTGGTGACGGTACCTTGCGCCGAATCCGGTTTCTGGAACAGATGGAGGTGGTGATGCTGTCCAATCACCGGGTGATTGCGCCTTACGGCATGGCGGGAGGCAGTCCGGGCCAGGTGGGACGCAACTGGGTCGAGCGGGCCGATGGCAGCCACGACGAGATGACCGGTTGCGACAAGCGGAACGTTGATCCCGGAGATGTCTTCGTTCTGCAGACTCCGAGCGGTGGAGGTTACGGTACACCTCACTGATCGAGTCACCTCCAATCCCAGTTGTTGATGTTCCGGCAACAGGCGAGTTATGCTTTGCTTGAAAGGTGTACCAATAAATTTATCGGACAGATCATGAGGAGGGCCGGGCCGTGGCGACACTATCGACACAGGACATCGAACAGCATCTCATCCGCTTCGGAGAAATTAGCCAGCATCAATCTAACTTTCAGCCGATTGACATGGCGCTGTCCCGGTATGACCGGCAGCGATTCTCTATCGTTGGCAGGCCAACGGAAGCGGCTACGAATGCGAAGTCTCTAAATCGCATCGAGGGTTTTAATCTGATCTACGTTCGATGCGAATCCCAGAAAGGCATCGGTCTTCATAAGCACGATACCCCAGAGATTTTCATACCAATGTCTGGAAGTTGGGTGATCGGGCTGGGCGACGAAGGTGAGTCATCTGTGACGTTGGAACCGTGGGATGTGCTTAATGTTCCACCCAATTTGATGCACTCGGCGACAAATGTTGCCGCTGAGGCTGCATTCCTGATGGTGATGAGCACTGACCAGCAAGGGCCTGAGATCTTCTGGGACCCTAAAATTATCCAGGAGATTAACGACAGCGGCACCCAGGTCCCGGCGTCCGAGATCCCGCAAGGCAACTTAAGGGTAGTTGGAGATCAATAGTCGATTGATTCCGACCGATATACGGCAGGGGATCCATTCAGTGTTCCGAACGTCAATGACAGGGTTTCAGTCAACAGCCAGGATGAATGCGCTCGGATTTGATCAGCAATTGAATTTGCGCCCTGTAAACGACTCGGCTATACACCAGTTAAGGTGGTTTCAACCTCACCTCAAAGAACCAAGTCTCAACTAATAGGCACATACAGATGTCAAGCCATCCATCGAGTACAGCGTTGACCAACGCCAACCTGCTTGATCCTAGAGCAGGAACAGTGACCGGGCCCATCAATATCGTGATCGAATCAGGTCGGATTGCGGAAGTATCCAAAACGCCGATTGGCGGTTGTGAATCGGTGTTTGACGTCAACGGGGCAACTCTTATGCCGGGCCTCTGTGATGCCCATGTTCATGTTACAGCGGGAACTGCAAGCTTTCCCGATCTACTGCGCTGGTCGCCGATGTACACCACGGCTCGCGCGTCAGAAATACTTCTGGGCATGCTGCAGCGAGGATTTACAACCGTAAGGGATTGTGGTGGTGCTGATTATGGTCTCGCAAAAGCAATTGAAGAGGGGTATATCACCGGACCCCGACTTCTTTTCAGTGGCCACGCTATCTCGCAGACTGGCGGGCACGGCGACATGAGAGGCCCCGGAGAGAACTGGGACAGTTGCACCTGCTGTGCCGGTCTCGGCGTCATCGTGGATGGGGTTTCACAAGTCCGGCGCGCCTGCCGGGACGAAATTCGCAAAGGCGCCCACTTCATCAAAATCATGGCTGCGGGTGGGGTCGCCTCTCCGACTGATCGGATCGGTAATACGCAGTTCTCCGAGGAAGAAATTACGGCAGCTGTTCAGGAGGCAGAAGCTGCCGAGACTTATGTTGCCGCCCATGTTTATACCGCTCGTGCCGCAAACAGGGCTCTGAAGAATGGTGTACGTTCCATTGAACACGGTAATCTGATTGATGATTCAACGATCGACCTGCTACTGGAAAGAGATGCGTTTCTGGTTCCAACCATGTCTACACACGAGGTTTTGGGAACCGAAGGTGTTGCTGGCGGTATGCCCAAGGAAATGTGTGACAAGGTGTTCGAGGTGGTCGATGCGGGAAAGGCTACCCATGCGCACGCACATTCCAGAGGAGTTAAGATGGTTTATGGCACCGACCTCCTTGGACCAATGCATAGACACCAGTTGCTGGAATTCTCAATTCGAAGCGCTTTTCAATCGCCTTTGGAAGTGATTGCTTCGGCTACGGTGACTGCTGCCGAATTGTTCAACCTGACAGAGGAAATCGGTGATCTAAGTCCCGGGAAACGAGCCGATATTATTGCCCTAGCGGGCAATCCCTTGGAAGATCTTGGGGTCATTCAGGAGCCGGAGAAATATCTGAAGCTGGTCATGAAGGATGGCGTTATTTACAAAAATCAACTGATCTCGATGAAAACTGACTGATCAGAAGTTCTACCATGTGTAAGCCCTGACCTGAAAGGGTGACCCTGATTGTGGGTACACAAGGAAAAACTTGTACGATTTGATTCCTTGCAGCCCTAGCCATGGAGTTTCCGGCTGTGCCGATCATCAAGGCCGCAGTCAGGCCGGGGTATCAAATCCATAGTCCTTACGTGCGGAATCCGCACTGATCTTGTCGTCACGCAGGTCCCTTTGGACCGCGTTTCTGTCGCGTTCCTGTGGTTCGCCAAAGCCGCCTGCACCCGGTGTCTCGACCCGGACACAACCGCCTTTGGGCACTTCAACGGTACATTTCGAAGGCAGGTCGCGATGTTCGCCTTCTGGGTCGAAGATAAACTTCGCACAGGAGCCTTCATGACCACCCATAAGGCCCCAAGGGGCAAACTTACGGCCATCTGACAATACCGTCCATGAGCATTCGGCGTAAGGGAATTCGAAGTCACGGCGAATCGCCATACCGCCGCGGTATCGGCCAGCACCACAACTGTCGGTGATCAGTTCATAACGCTTGACACGGATCGGGTAGTGCAGTTCGACTTCCTCGATTGGTGCATTTTCCGTATTCTGAAGATTCGTCTGTACGCCATCCGGCCCGTCTTTTGTTGGTCGGGCGCCGTTGCCGCCGGCAATGGTCTCCATGTAGCAATAGTATTCGCCACGGCGGGGATCAGGGCCGCCAAAGCCGATATTCACGATACAGCCTTTCCCAGCTGCTGGAATTCGATCGGGCATTACCGGGTGCAGTGAGAGAAAAATCAACTCGGCCATGCGGGAGACCAGCTCCCAGCCGCCCACTACTGCAGCTGGGCGAGTCGCTGTACACACCAGGCCGTCTGGGCCATCGACATGGACACGATTCAGAAAGCCGTCGTTTACCGGGATTCCATCGTCGACCAGGCAGCGGGCAACGTAAGCAATTCCACATTTTGCCATCGGCCGAACACAGTTGATGGGGCTCATTCGCTGCTGGGACGATCCTGACGGATCAAGATGTACATGCCCGTCCTTGATGGTGACTTTGACTTTCAACAACACAGGTTCATCACTGAATCCATCATCATCCCGGTAGCCTTCGGCTTCGTAGGTTCCCTCGGGCAGTGACCGAAATGCACGTTCTGTCCAGCGGTCGGTATAGTCGATCAGCTCATCGAAGAATATCTCGAGCAGTTCTGCTGAGTATTTGTCCTGCAGTGCAGCCATACGTCGGATGCCCACCACGTTGGCGGACATTTGTGCTCTCAGATCGCCATTGGTCTCCCGGGGAGCACGTAGGTTAGCCAGAATCAGTTTGATCACGTTGTTATCAATCTCTCCCTTCCTCGCAATGCGAGTCGGTGGCAGGATGATTCCCTCCTGGCAGAGTTCCTTGTTGACGCCGAGGCTTGCTGGAGACGAGCCGCCTACATCTACGTGGTGAGCCATATTTGCAACGTATCCGATACGCTGGCCATGGATTTCCACGGGGCTGATGATTGTGACGTCGTTGAGGTGACTGGCACCTCGGTGAGGATCGTTGACCACAATTGCATCGCCTGCATCGAGATGATCAGGACCGAATTCTCGGATCGAGACAGGTGCGATCGTCGCCATAGCAACGAGATGGGCGGGTTGTGCAAACGACTGGGCGATACAACGCAGTTTCGAATCGAAGAAGGCACAGGAGAAATCTGCCCGGGTCTTGATATTCGTTGAAAATGCCGCGCGGCGCACCGTGACTGCCATCTCCTCAGTCATATTCACTACGGCATTACGGATGACCTCGAAGGTGACCGGGTCCATTGCTGGCCGCTCGGGTGTGGATGATTGTTTTTGGTCTGGAGTCATGGAGGACACTCCGGGCTCGGTTATGGGATTCCGGTTAGTTGTGATCAAGATGAACGATGAGGTTGCCTGACTTTTCTACTGCAACGCGGGTATCGGGTGAAATGACCACGGTTGTATCCATCTGCTCGACGATGGCTGGTCCAGAGAAAGTATCCCCTGCAAGTAATTTCTCCCGAGCATAAAGGTCAACCTCGATCAGTCCATTGGACTCGGCAAAATATACCTGTCTGCTCCCCTTGATGGCCCTGGATGGAGAATCTGTTGCTTCTTCGAGCTGTTGCAGCACGGGTCGGTCAACAGCGCCTATACCGACCACCCGCAGGTTGACGATCTGGGTCGGTTCCTGTTCGTTCGCAAAACCGTAGGTTTCCGCGTGTCGAGAATGGAACGCATCGGCCAATTTGGCAGCGGCCTGATTGTCGATGGTAGTGGGCAGAGACACCCGCAGTTGATACGACTGCCCGACATAACACATGCCGACCTCCCGGGTCACAGTGATGTCGGCATCACTAACCTCTTGTTCCTGGAGCAGGCTGCGGGTGGCAGATTCAAGTTCGTCGTAAATGCCGGCGAGCTGTTGTGGATCGGTCTGCATGGTTTCCTGCATATGGGTTCGGACCACCTCGTGTTTGAGATCAGTTGCCAGCATACCCACAGCTGAGTTTAGCCCGGGAGTTGGTGGAATCAGAACTTTAGTTACGCCTAGGGCTTTAGCAATTGAGACCGCCTGCATTGGTCCGGCACCACCCGATGGCACCAGTACGTAATCACGGGGATCAATGCCCTGCTCGACGGAGATAAAGTACAGCGCACTGACCATCTTTGCATTGGCGATGTCAATGATGGCGTTGGCGGCTTCCAACAGGTCGAGCCCAGTGGGGCGAGCTGCATGTTCCATGACAGCTTGTCGCGCAAGTTCAACGTCCAGTTTCGCTTCGCCACCGAGGAAGAAATCTGGGTTGATCCTACCGAGTATGAGATTGGCATCAGTCAGGGTAGGCTCGTTACCTCCTTGGCCATAACACGCGGGTCCCGGATCAGCTCCAGCGCTTTGGGGGCCGACCGTTAGTGCGCCACCAGGGTCAAGGTGCGCGATCGACCCTCCGCCAGCTCCGATTTCGACCAGGCTGATGACCGGAGTCAGGACAGGATAGCCCTGGCCCCGTTGTGCCGTTACATTCGCGACGGCACTTGCGCCAACTTCAAACTGTTCCGCGATATTAGGTTGGCCATCGTTTACCACTGCGAGTTTTGCCGTTGTACCACCGATGTCCAGCGCGAGAAGATTCTCATATCCGGAACGAGCAGCAACGAATGCAGCGCCGATCACGCCGGCAGCCGGGCCCGACTCCACCATCTGTACTGGTTGGCGCTTAGCGATATTCGCCGCAATAATTCCACCGGACGAACTCATCAGGTGGAGCCCGGATCGGATTCCGCGGACTTCAAGTTTCTCCTCTAAGTGAGCGATGTAAGGACCAACGCGGGGCAACAGGACGGTGTTGACGACCGTGGTGCTGGTGCGAGGGTACTCTCGGTATTCGGGGCTGATGTCGGATGACAGTACAACTGGCAATTCTGGACACATTTCTGCGAGTATCTGTGCAATTCGCCGTTCAGGCTCCGGGTTTTTGTAGGCGTGCAGCAAAGCGACTGCGACAGCTTCGACTTGTTCTTCGAGAAGAAAATTCACTACCGATCTAACCGACTTCTCGTCTAGTGGCGTGACAGTCTCGCCATCTGGACCTGTTCGCTGGGTAACGCCCCGGCATAGATAACGGGGTATCAATGGCGTCGGTTTGTCGTAGAAAATATCGTACAAACTCGGTCGTGTCTGGTAGGCGATTTCCAGCACGTCGCGAAAACCCTCGCAAGTAATGAGACCGGCCTTTGCTCCTTTGCCTTCTATGATTGTGTTCGTGGCTATCGTTGTACCGTGTACTGTGAATGCAATATCACCGGGATCCAGTCCATAAGCCGCGAGTGCTTTCTCGATTCCATTCATGCAACCGATTGACGGGTCGGCTGGTACTGTTGCGACTTTAGCCACCAGTATTTCACCGCTGGCTTCATCGACCAGCACAACATCCGTGAATGTGCCGCCGGTATCGACACCAATTCGAAATCGCCTTTTTACTTCATTTACGTCCATGACAGATTGCCTATACCCGATTGCCGCCAAAGGCCTGGTCAAAAGAGTTTCCCGCGGCCAGGCGATCGTGGCTGAACTGGCGAAAATCATCACGCACACTGTTCTCGACAATCCACTCGGCCAGTTCCCGGCCAAAAATAGGTCCGGTCTTAAACGCGTGCCCGCTACCACCTGCTGCATCGTAATACCCATCGAGTCCTTCACGGGGTCCCACAAATGGGATCCAGTCCGGCGTCACGTCATAAAGGGCGGCGTAAGCGTGTAGAAGCTTTGAACCCTGCAATGAAGGGATTCTTTGGCACCACCGATCACGCAGGTCGAGAACGAAGTCCTCATCAGCTGATTCTTTGTAGTTATAAGGATCGACGTCGAAATACGGTTTCGGATAGCCCCGGCCAAAAAGCCAGCGGCCCTCACCCATCGGGCGCATGTAGGTTGCCTCGATCGGATTGGAAACAGGGGTACTGGGCAAAGCGCGACCCGGACGAACTTCCCAGACGCTGTCTTGTTCTCGTACTGCTCTGATGGGTAGATCAATATCCGCGCTCTTGGCGAGAAAAGTCGACCATGGGCCTGCGGCATTGACCACGGCAGCAGCGGTGATCTGTTCACTTTCCAGAATGACGCCCGTTATACGGTCACCGTCACGCACCAGCCCTCGAACTGGCGTGCCAGGCTGAAATTGACCGCCGAGATTCTGGAAGGCATTTACGAAACCTTCAGTGGTCTGTACAGGGTCGGCATAACCACTTGCTGCCTCGAAGACGATGGCCCCAAGGCCTTCCGGCTCGAGCCAGGGGAAGCGTGTTTCCCAATCCTGCTTGCCTACAAAATCAGTATCAACTCCCAGCGACTGGTGCATCGCTACAAGCGCCTTGGCCGTATCGACCCAGTCGGGCGGCACCAGTTGGGTAAATCCCGTGGCGTGGAATCCACCGTCAACCCCAATCTCTTCTTCAAGGTTGTGGAACAGCAGAACCGCTTCCCGGGCGAGGCGGGCCATCACGGGCACCGAATAATACGAGCGAACTATGGCGGCACTCTTGCCAGTACCACCAGATGCCGCATCTCCACGGTCGAGCAGCAGTACATTCGAAAGACCATTTCTCTTCAAGTAATATGCGGTCGTTGAACCAAGAATTCCGGCACCGACGACCACCACGTCATAAGTTCGCTTTGCCATGAGGACCCCCTTGTATATATTCTTTTTTTGGAACTCTCAATAAGAATATTAATTTTTCATTGTCGATCAGCATTTTAGACCATAGTTTGATCACTTTGGCTCTTATTCGGCAGGAGAAGTCGATGGGGCGCCGGGGTGGCCCGACAGCCTATATCAGCGGCTCCTGTTGAGTAGAGCAGCAAAATTTCGTGTGGTAACATGATTGCCCGTTATACAAATTTGTTTAACAGAGTGTGGAGGAATCGACGATGAAACGTACGATCAAATCAGCGGTAAATTTGGTGGTTGGACTGTTGGCCTTTTGGGGTCTGACCAATCCAGCAATCTCAGCGGACTTTAAATTTGATCTGGCCAATGAGTATCAAGCCAGCTCTTTGCCTGGCCAGACTGATGCTGACTTTGCAAAAGTTGTTGCAATTACCAGCGGCGGGCGAATTGAAATCACCAACCATCCAGGTGGTGGGCTCGGATTTAAGTCTCGGCAGCATTTTGAGGCCGTCATGGAAGGGGCGGTCCCGATCGCTAGTACACCAATTTCCTCTCTGGAAAAGATAGAGCCAATTTTCGATCTCCAGAGCCTGCCGTTCATTACAACAACGGTTAACGAGACGGAAGCGATGTTTATCGTTGCGAAGCCTTACTACGAAAAAGCGTTTAACAAACACAACCAGACGCTGTTGTACGGCGCACCCTGGACTCCACAAGGCATCTGGGAACAGACCAAGATTCGCAAGCCGGAAGATCTGAAGGGCTTGAAAATCCGGACCTACAACGCGCAAGGTGCTGAAGTGTTAAAAGCTGCTGGGGCTTCTCCGATTCAACTCAGTTGGGCAGATGTAATTCCGGCACTAAGCAATGGCACAATTACGGGTGTCCTGACCTCGGATGAAGGCGGTGTGAACTCGAAATTCTGGGAGTTGGGCTGCAAATATTTCAATTCGATCGGCTTCGCCATGGGTATCAATGCCGTCGCGATGAATCTTGATGTCTACAATTCGCTGCCCGAAGACATGAAAATCGCCATCCGTGTAGCAGCAGACCGGGCTGAGCAGAGTGCCTGGCAGCGAGCAAGATCCCGTGTCTCGGCCAACAAGGAGACTTTGAAGTCGGTAGGTGCTGAATATGTCGAAGATGTTCCAGCTTCTGTGATTGACCACATCAAAGTGGCAGCGGCGCCATTGAAGAAGGCCTGGATCCAAAATATGGGGCCGGATAAGGCAGCAAAGATCATGGCCGAGTTCGATGCCTTCTACAAAGCAAATTACTGAGGCTAGGCTGAGATTGTATCTGTAGCAGTTTTCTAGAAACTAACGGCGGTGAGCCCCCGGTTTCCGGGGGCTCAGTGCACTCGCAAGTCAATTCATGAAAGCATTCCAGAAAATTGTCTTTTTTGTATCTCGGGCTGCTGCAATTTTAGCTGGGGTCATCATCATCTATATGGTGTGCCACATTCTGTTGGAAATATTCGTGCGCAGCGTTTTCAGCACGTCTACCTTTGCTCTAGATGAGTTAATCGGATACAGCGTAGCCGCCTGTGCATATCTTGGGTTGGGATACACGCTGGAAAATGGTGGCTTGATTCGGGTCAATCTGGTGTTGTCGAAGATAAATCCGCTGTCTGGCGCACGAAAAGTTATCGAAATATTTTGTTGCATAGGAACGCTGATCGCCATGGGTTTGCCGTTGTGGTATTTCGGGCGCAGTGTTATCAGGAAGTATGAGAGTGGTTATACCAGCGGTACCATGCTCAACGCAGAGCAATGGATTCCGGAGAGTTTTCTTTTGGTTGGCCTGGTGATTTTCTGGATCCAGCTATTGGCCTATACGCTGAGGGTGTTTGCTAACCAGGTAGACTTGGATGCGACTCGTGCGGCTAACCTTGGTATCGAGTAATAACGCGATAGAAACGCGGCCGGGCCCATAGCATGACTGAACTCATTTCAAGCCAGCCGCTTCTCGTTGCAATCCTGGTCCTGCTGGTCATGTTCCTGTTCCTCGGAATGGGGATCTGGGTGTTTGCCGCCCTCACATTGGTTAGCCTGACCGGGCTGGTCGTTTTTCTTGATATGCCCATCGATCGACTTGGTGTCATTGTGAAAGGCACCATGTGGCGTACAGCCAACACATGGGAGCTTGCTGCAATACCGATCTTTGTCTGGATGGGAGAGTTGATATTTAGAACTGATGTGTCAGAACGTCTATTCAGGGGGCTTGAGCCTTGGGTGGACCTGATCCCAGGGCGGTTGTTTCACACCAACATTGCGGGGTGCACACTGTTTGCGGCAGTTAGCGGATCTAGTGTCGCGACGACTGCAACTATAGGGCGCATTACTACGTCTGCTCTCAAGGAACGTGGCTATAACGAGTGGCTGTCCGTCGGCTCTCTGGCGGGTGCGGGCAGTCTGGGTCTGATGATTCCACCATCGATCGTAATGATCATCTACGGTGTTCTGGCAGAGGTCTCGATCGCTCGATTGTTCGCGGCTGGTTTGTTTCCGGGATTGTTGGCAGCTGGTCTTTATTCCGCATTTATCGCGGTGCGTTGCACGATCAATCCGGAGTTAGTCCCAAAGCGTTCTGAAATACGCTATACGAATCGCGATCGTCTGCGTGGTCTGGGACTCATGTCACCGATACTGGTCCTGATCCCGTTAGTCCTAGGGGGAATCTATAGTGGTCTTGCGACCCCGTCGGAAGCTGCAGCATTAGGGTTGACCGGCACATTGGCTATCACGATTGTCTTGAGACAATTAACCTGGAAAGTGTTCATCGACTCGCTGGGCGGGGCGGTTCGGATCACATGTATGGCGCTTTCAATTCTGGTCGCAGCTGGGGTGTTGTCGTCGGCCATGGGGTTTCTCCACATTCCTCAGGAAATCTCCAAGTTAATTGTCAAGCTGGATCCCGGCCCCTATGGGTTGATTCTCATGATTGGAATTTTTTATCTGGTGTTGGGTCTGTTCATGGAAGGATTGTCGATTTGTGTAATGAGCCTGCCGATTACCTTGCCGCTCATCATAGCTGCCGGTTACGATCCAATTTGGTTCGGAATTTTTCTCGTCATTACCGTTGAATTGGCTCAGGTAACGCCTCCTGTCGGCTTTAACCTTTTTGTTCTACAAGCGTTATCGGGCAAACCAATTGAGCGAGTTGCTGTGGCTGCATTCCCGTTTTTTCTACTATTGGCGTCGACCGCCGTCATACTGGTCATCTTCCCACAAATTGCTTTGTGGCTACCGGATATTTTGTACTAGTTAGGCACATGACGTGGCATGGGAATCCTGTCAACCCATATCTAGACTTGCCGCAGATGTCTCCGGATTGAAAAGGAACTTGCTTTTATAAAATAACACTGCTGTGGCCGATTCGGTTTCTGCGACCGTTGCTGCACCTGATGTGTGAGTCTGTGTTGAGAGCCTTCACTGAGTAAAATCTCCTATGTGGTTCCCAAAGCTTGAATCAGTCCAGTCTCTACT
>MPMF02277512.1_pt1 | contig 42351 bp, 29 predicted proteins | sample 1617271 | NCBI WGS metagenome assembly MPMF02 (sample SAMN05944812, study PRJNA350692) | marine metagenome | biome: marine; feature: ODZ; material: water; isolation source: 120 m water sample prefiltered with 30 um filter, filtered on to 0.2 um... | place: Pacific Ocean | collected 2012-04-09... | reverse complement strand
CCGAAGTAGGCACGGAATTCGACCCAACCGAATTCGTCGACACGTTGCAGAATGCCCATGTCCAAGTGATAACGGTTTTCGCCAGTTGCCATCACGGCATGTGCTACTACCCCTCCAAAGTAGCTCCGGTGCATCCGGGGTTGGGATTCGATCTACTGGGCAGCCAACTGGAGGCTCTAAAGACATCCGGAATCCGCGCAAACGTGTACGTAACGGTAGGTTGGAACGAGCATGCGGCGTGGGAGCACCCGGAGTGGAGGGCCATCGACAGTAATGGCGGCTTGGCGGAGAGATCGGTTTTCGGCAAAACAGGTTGGCACGGAATGTGCCTGAATGGTGGCTATGCCGACTACACCCTGGAACACACTGAAGAGGTGTTGCAGAACTATGAGGCGGCTGGGGTGTTTTTCGACATCACCCGTGTGCCGCCCGCCGGATGCTACTGCGCCTGCTGCCTGCAGTCGATGCTTGAGCAAGGCCTTAATCCGGATAATCGGGAGCAGGTACAGGCGCACAATCTGGCCGTCGAGCGATCGTTCATGAGTCGCGCCAGCGCGCTGGTGCGGAAACACTGGCCGGGGGCGTCGATCTTCTACAACTCCCGCCTGCGCATTGAACGGAACCCGGAAAAGGGGATGCGGGGCGAGAAAACTCATTTCACCCATTGGGAGATTGAATCATTGCCGACCGGCGGCTGGGGCTACAACCATTTCCCACTCTATGACCGCTATTTCCAGACACTCGGCTATCCGCGGGTCAGCCATACCGGTCGATTCCACCTGAGTTGGGGTGATTTTGGCGGACTAAAGAACGAGGCTGCGCTGGAGTACGAATGCATGCGGATGCTCTCGGTGGGTACAGCGGCCGCTGTCGGTGATCAACTGCATCCACGCGGCCGACTGGATCCGACTACCTACGATCTGATCGGCGGCGTATACGAAAAGATTACGGCGATCGAGCCGTGGTGCGTCGATGACATCCCGCAAGCAGAGATCGCGGTGATGGCGCTAGATCCACTCGATTCATCAATCGCCGGAGCCAACTCGACCTCGGAAGAAACCAATCGGGAGGTGCTAGAGGGCGCGCTGCGGATTTTGCTCGAACTCAAGCACCAGTTTCACGTTGTAGATGCCGGCGCCGACCTGGACGCCTACAAGGTGTTGGTCCTACCGGACTATGGACCGCTCGAAGATGATTTAGCGGACAAGGTCCGCAAGTTTGTTGCCGGAGGTGGGTCGGTGCTGGCAACGCATGAGGCGGCGATTAACGAATCCGGGGAGATGGCGCTGACGGAACTCGGTGTGGAATACGAGGGACCGAGCCCTTGGACGACCGCATATCTGCATATTGACGGTTCGGTGCCGGACGACATTCGTGAAGGTATCCCGGACTACGAGCATGTGATGTACCTGCCAGGAACGGCGGTACGTCCCGCTGACGGGACGGAAGTCCTAGTGCGAATCACGATGCCGTATTTCAACCGGTCTTGGCTGAAGTTCGTATCCCATCGGCAAACGCCGCCGGATAAAGTGACCGACCAACCAGCGGTGACGGTCAACGGGAACTGCATGTATATATCCCTGCCAATATTTCGCACCTACCGCCAACACGGAAACCGGGTCTGCCGGGACCTGGTGGGTAATTGCCTGAACCGATTGCTACCGAACCCACTGCTGATGGTGGACGGGCCCAGCGGGCTCGAAGCTACGGTGACGAAACTATCGGAAGCAGGACGGTCGGTTGTTCATCTGGTATACGCATCGCCGGAACGACGGGCACTTCGGTTGGACATCGTGGAGGATCGGATCGTGGCCGAAGACGTAACCCTGGCACTCCGCACCGACGCAAGGCCGGACAGAGTGTCGCTACAACCGCAGGATGCTGACCTGGAAGCCGAGTTCGACGGCACCTACGTGCACGTCTCGGTGCCCCGGGTGACCACTCACCAGTTAGTGGTGTTCGAGTAGTTTGCTAGAAGCCCAGTGTAGGAACGCCCGCAACGATGTCTTGCTAGTCCGGAATCGCTCGATCACATCCCGAGCCGCGACTGCACTATGACGGATTATCACCTTGCTCAGCCGAGCGATCTGGAATGGAGCACTCGGTGAGCGAGCAGCGGCAGCAACCGCGATCTGCGAGCGATTAACTAACGACGGGATCACACCCTAATGGGCTAGGTAAGGCTCACGGAGTCGACGGTCAGCCCATTACGAACATCCGAATTGATCTCCAAGGCTTCCAGAGTGAGTTCGTGAACTCCCGGTGTATCGATTGTTACAGAGCCAAGTCTGGTAGCAAACTCGGGGAAGTACTGGGTGTTGGTTGTATCAATGGCCTCATCAGGTGTTATGTCGGTGGCCAGCGAGGTACCAGCTACCGTGGCAGAAATGCGGTGTCCACCCTTCCATCCACTCTGACCGTGTCCCATGGGCCCGGTGACGACCTTGACCTCGAATGTACCGGGCCGACTGACCTTGAATTTCCAGCTCATTGACCGGTCGGTCTCGTACCAGTTCCGGGTCATGCCGGTCATCGCGATCTCGATACCATCGGTCGCGGGCCCGTGTAGTTCGGCCATGCTGGGGATAAGAGTCACGGTGCCTTTGGGGCTCTGGAGAGGGAAGGAGTCAACCGCAGGGTCTCCATCCAGTTCCAGCACGACAACGCTAACGTCTTCATCCGGAGGATCGGAAGGAAGGGTCAGTTGCAGCACATCATGGCCAGCATCATCGTTATGGGACTGGGAGACATCCAGCGCCCTGGACGGGTCGGTCAGTAGGTGTGCGCCCCGGATGCGATTGCGCAGCCCGTGGAGGGTGAATGATGATCCTGGCCAGGTCTTGAACAGCAGGTAGAGCGTCTGCCCTTTGGTGGTGATGGATCCCCAGTCAAACGAGTAGGGGAAGGGGCTGGCAGAAGTTCCGTAGATAGCGTCGCCATTGATGCTCATCCACTTGCCGACTCCCTGGAGCCTCTCAATGCTTTCCGGCGGAATTTCCCCTTCGGCGGTTGGCCCAACATTGAGCAGATAGTTCACGCCCTTGCCCGCCAGGTCGGCCAGTAGATGCAAGAGAGTCTTAACGGACTTCCAGTTGTGATCGTCGGTCTTGAATGCCCAGGTGTCATTCATAGTTGCGGGAGTTTCCCAGACACCGTCGACGACTCCGTTGGGAATCTGGTTATCGCCCAGGCAGCCGTAGTCCCCAACACTGTTGCCGACCCTGCCGCTGGCGAGGCAACCGGGCTGTAGTTCGTGAACGTAGTTGACCAGGTCTTCACTCTGCTCTGGGGTAATCAGTACCGGAGTGTCGAACCAGATGAGACCGATGGGGCCGTAGTTGGTGAGAATCTCCTTGAGTTGAGGCTTGACCTTTTCATTAATGTAGCGGTCGAAGTCACGCTCGTTCATGGGCTGAGAGAAGTCCCATGAGTTGCCAGAGGCATCTGGGCGATGCCAGTCCTGGTCCTGAGAGTAGTAGAAGCACAAGGAGATATCGGCTTCGCGGCAGGCCTCGGCCAACTCTTTCATAGGATCGCGACCGAACGGAGTGGCGTCGACGATGTCGTAATTGCTGACGGCAGAGTCGTACATTGCGAAGCCGTCATGGTGCTTGGAGGTGATGACCAAGTACTTCATGCCGGCGTCTTTGGCCAGCGCTACCCACTCTCTGGCGTCAAATTTGACTGGGTTAAATTGGGGCGCGAGCTTTTCGTAGTCGGCGATGGGAATCTGTGCCCGGAACTGAATCCACTCACCAATACCGTCGACGTCCTCACCGTCCCATTTGCCGGCGGCGACGGAATAGATGCCCCAGTGGATGAACATACCGAACCGGTCGTCGTTCCACGAGGCCAGACGGTCTAGGTCTGTCTGTGTTTCCGGCTTCCTGCCGGTTGAATCGCGACCAGCATGTCTAGCTTGACGATTCGCGAATAGTTCCGTGGCCATGGTCCTATTGCCTCCCACATATAGCGTGCGCTCGAGCATTGTAGGGCCCAAGAGGCGGGAGCGCACAATGCCCTAGCCACCAAGATGAACCAACTCTCTATCAGGCAATCAGCGGGAAGATTGCCTAGTCGCCGGCCACCTGTTGGGCATGTATCCGCAGCCGTCGCACGAGTGGCAGCGCCCCTGCGGTCGCCACCGCCACAAGCCAGAACAGTAGCCCGGGGCGGTCGTCTACCAGCGGCCCGGCGGCCAGCGATCCAACCATGAAGCCGAGGCTCCAGGTCATGCTGCCCAGCCCGATCACCCGGCCATGAACTGACGGCGACACTACCTCCCGGGCGATCGTGGGAACAAGTATGTCCCTTGTGCCACTGCCCAACCCTCCGGCGATCCCCGCCACGTACACAGCCGTTACGGCATTCGGTGCAACTGCTATCACCACTCCAGCTACCACAACCATGATTGCCGCGATCGCCATTGGTACCCAAACACCTCTCATGTCTGCTAGCCGACCCAGCAGCGGATGAGCAACCAAAGCTACCAATGCACTGGTCAGTCCGTATCCGGCCACCAGCGCCCCGCTGCCCGACATTACGAACAGAAGCAGTGGCACTGCTACCGAAGACGCCCCAATGAGAATGGTCGGAAGCCCGGTCAGCCCCAGGAAGGCCAGCACACCCCGCTCTCGTATCACCTGCAAAAATCCCATCCCTGGGGCTTTCTCATTCGAATCGGCCGTCGACCTGATCGCCGTCTCAGGTATCTTCGGAACGGTAATCCAGATCAAGACGTAGCCGATTACTGCCGTGACAACTCCCAGTATCCCGATGGGGACATATCCGGGACCCTCCACTAGCGCAGCGGCGACAGCATTTCCGACGATTCCCGCCATGCCCATAGAACTAAACCAGAATCCCATCAGGGTGGCGGTACGATTCCGCGGGAATGACCGGACGACATAGCTCTGAAATCCGGTGCTGCTCCAGCCCGTGCCCAAGCCGAAGGTCGAGAGTATGACAAAGAGGGCGGGTATAGAAGTCGTGAGGAATGCACCTGCTAGGAACAGGGTCATTGAGAGGCCGATCAGATACGATCGCCGATGGCCGAATGCGTCGCCAACAATACCGCCAACCACCGAGCCCACTGCTGTCCAGAACATGAGTACGCCGAACAACGTTGCTGTTAATTGTGCGTCTCCGCCAACCTTGACCACCACGTAAACGGGCAGGAGCACCCGTATCGGACCGAAAGTCAGGCTCGTCACACTGATCGCCGTGAACCACGCCACGATTTGGCGGGAGAACCTTCCGCGGGCTGCATCCGTTACCGAGTTCAAGTCCTCAGCCAACCATCCACTCGGAATAGTCCCGAGGAATCTGGTGCAAACAGGGCTCCCAAATATGGCAATGCATCGAGTCAACCGCACGACTACGCAAGAGTCGTTAGTCTAATCCAACACCCGCCAGACCCACCTTCGCTCCCCTCTGTTACAGGCATTCAGACTGCCCGGATACCTGCAATTCTCATGGCATTTGGACCTGTGGTTGGGCCATGCAGTCGGGGGGTGTGAGTGACTGCATATCAATGTCCTCCTCCAACTGCATTCGTTGAGCAGGTGCGTCGGAATAGCCACCTCTGGAGTCGTTCGAAGCCATCATTTCTTCTAGGACATTCTGTATTTCTGTCATGTCCGCGGGATTCGCCGAATCATGGTTATAGGCCTCGGAGGAACGCTCGACGGCATCCGTTGGTGCGCTATAACGCTCCCATCTCTTCTCAATGCTGTGCGTGGTGAAGCGTCAGGACTTCCCTCAACTCTGGTGGCAGGCAGAGCTTCAACCCTCGGTCGATAGCATCAAGAATCTCCTCTGCCGTTTCGGCGGCTCTCCTGCCCTCTCTCGCTTGCCCCTTCATATCATCGACCAAGGTGCCAACACCTTCCGTATTGAGTCTCTGAAAGGCCCTTGATGCTCGCCCGGACCGCCGCGACGAGATGGCATCCGATTTCCCGGTCCAATCTATGGATTTCACCGACGAAATCTGCGTACGACTTGATCATCTCTTGGCATCGTCGGTGCCGAAGGCGATGGAACCCCGCCACCTCTTCCCCTCGCAAAGAGCGCCAAGCCTATCATCACTAATTACAGCCGTTGCTACATTCGGCCGGATCCATTACCCGGTAGCTAGGCAACCACAGGAGTAGGCGAGTCTTGAGATGGCTAGGTGGTGCCGAGGGCGGGACTATGCACCGAGGCGTCTGTGGAAGTTCGGCGTCGAACACCAGACCTGTGAGAAGTTGGTCGCCATTCCACAGGCGCTCGTAGAACGCTGCTACATTGCGCTGGCGTTGCTACACGCGTTGCTACATACGTGCCCTTGGCATCTTGGCGAACGGTTGGCAGGGCATACGCGCACTGGCGACCGCCTATACGAACGCTCTTCAGTCTGGTAGTCCCCCACGAACTGTCCATACAGATGAGGACTTTGTGGGCCACGGTCATGTCTCCCAACCCGCCACCAGCAGTCTCCGACCGGCTCAATCTCGCGCCTCCACCACCACATGTTTGGCGCAGATCGGGACCGAGCTCGTGGCGCCGAGAGCCAGCTCACTGAGTAACCACGTGGGCCCGGAAGGTCCTTCGCGGTTGCAAGAATATTCTCAGGAATGCAGAATCAGCGCGGGATTGACCCGAGGGAACGAAGGAGTTGTGACCGGGTGTTGCATGGTGTACTTGACAATTCCTTGCGATCGGCCCAGCCCATTACTGAATTCCCTCATGCACTCGTCCGACTAAGCACCGGGAGCTCGACGAGAATGGCTTGCCGACCGGGGATGTCGAGCATCGCTGGCGGCCTGCCTTAGATGTTATGCCGGTACCGAAGCCGAAGCAGCAGAGAACCACACCCGCACAAGCCGCGATGGGGTCGGATTGGCTATCTCGCCGACTCCAACCGACTCCTCCCGGGGCGCGGCCATCTCGACTTCGTCCCCAGCCTCAAGGCACTCGAGGAGAGCGGCTACGATGAGCAGTAGCGGCGCTGCGCCACAGCCGAACATCCTCCTAATCGCCGTCGATTCGCTCCGAGCGGACCACATGAGCTGCTACGGCTACCCCCGACTGACCTCGCCTCACCTCGACCGGGTCGCTCAGCAAGGAACCCTCTTCGAGAACACCCTCAGCCCTCACATCCCAACCACCAGCGCGTATACGTCGATGCTGACAGGCATGGATGCGTTCACCACCCAGGTTGTCGCGTTGCGGCACAAGGGCGCCGTCAGGTCCGAGGTCACGATGCTGCCGGAGCTGCTCAGAGACCAGGGATACAACACGACCTGCGTAGGGCACACCGGGAATCCCAGCTCAAGGGGGTTCGACACCTATCTCGACTACCACGCGTGGGGCAACTGGGCCGACCGTCCCCTCGACAAGGCCCAGGACCTGAACCGCGTGGTTATTCCGGAGTTCGACCGGCTCCTGGACGAAGAGGTGCCCTTCTTCGTCCTCCTGCGGCACATGGACCCACACCCGCCGTACCTGCCGCCCGAGCCCTACGAGCGCATGTTCTACCACGGCGACGAGTTCGATCCCAACAACGACTCGATGAAGCCGGTTATGTCCTTCAAGCCCTTCCGAGACTGGTTCGCAAGCTGGATGCCTCCCGGCATCACCGACAAGGACTATGTCATCGCCCAATATGACGGGGCAATCGCCTACATGGATGCGTGCATCCAGACGATCCTGACCTACCTCGAAGCGCGGGGAGTGTTGGACAACACGATCGTGGTATTCAACTCCGACCACGGAGAAACGCTCTACGCGAAGAACGAGTGCTGGTTCGACCATCACGGCCTCTACGATTCGAACCTGCGCGTGCCGCTGATCATCCGGTACCCGGCCCTTATGCCCGCTGGATTACGCATCAGTGGGTACAACCAGCACAAGGATCTCGTGCCGACGCTGCTCGAGCTGGCCGGCATCGAAAGCGACATCCCTTTCGACGGCAAGAGCCTCATGGGGATGGTCCGAGGCGAGGCTACATCCCACGACTCGGAGATGTATCTCACCGAGTGCACCTGGATGCGTAAGCACGGCTGGCGAACGCCCCAGTGGAAGCTCATCCGGGCGCTGGAGCCCGACTTCCACTTCAAGCCGCCGGTAGAGCTGTACAACCTCGACGAGGACCCCGACGAGGACCACGACCTCGCGGAAGCCCGGCCTGAGATGGTCGATGCGCTGACCGGCAGGATGGAGACGTGGATCGCATTGCGGGAGCGCGAAACCGGGTTAAAAGACCCGATATTCGACCAGGGCGACTGGCACGGACAGGAAGGCGTGGGCGCGCTCGAGTCTTCCCAGCAGGCCTACGACACCCTGCATATCGGCGACGCGATGGAGGCTAAACGCCTGCAGGCGGGCTCAAGCAGCGATGCCGACTCAGAATCAGAAGGAGAGGCAGCGATCCAATGACGCTGAAGGTGGCGATCATAGGGGTGGGCAAAATCGGCAGCATGCACGCCCAGATCTACCACGATGACCCGCGGTGCGAGATCGTGGCCGTCTGTGACGCGTTCTCGGATAAGGTCGAGGCCGCCGCCCAGAAATATGAATGCGTGGCGTTCGCGTCGGTTGGCGAGATGTTGCCGGGTACCTCGATCGATATCGCCAGCGTCTGCACGGCGGGTGAGGAGAACGGCGGAGACCACTACGAGCCGACCATGGCGCTGCTCAACGCGGGCATCGCGGTGCTGGGCGAGAAACCCATCTCCAACAAGATTCCCGAGGCGCGGGAGATGGTCGTCCTCGCCCGGGAAAAGGACCTCCGCTACGGGATCAATCTAAACCACCGGTTCACGCCGGCGGCGGAGCGTGGCCGGAAATGGGTCGACGAAGGCCGCCTGGGCGAGTTGAACATCGTCAACATGACGATGTGGATCAACAACCCCAAGGAATGCTCCCCCCACTTCCACATGCGCGCGCTGCACTCTCACTCCATCGACGTCTTGCGCTACTTCTGCGGTGACGTAAAGCAGGTCCAGGCATTCTTCAAGCAGGGCAAAGGCCGGCAGGGATGGTCCAACGTCCAGGTCAATATGCTCTTCGAGAGCGGAGTCGTCGGCCACCTGACCGGCAGCTACGACGCCGGGCCCAGCTACGGATTGGAAACCCTGGAGGTTGTCGGCTCCGAAGGACGGCTGGTGCTTCGCGACGCGTGCGAGCATCTGGAGTTCTACCCTCGAAACTCGCGCGAAGTCGAGACCCACGCCTACCTTGGCGGGATGATGAATTTCGGCGAGACGTTCCAGAGCCGCATCGGCCGCTGGATCGATCAAAACGTCGCGTCGGTCCGGCCGGAAGAGATCGACGGATCCGGCGCGGAGGCTTTGAAAGCGCAGCTCGTCATTGAGGCCGCCATCGAGTCCTGGGAGACCGGCCGCGTGATCGACGTGGCGCAGGATTAGATTGCCGTTATCAACCTACAAACAATCCCTACCACCGGCATTGCTACATACAAATAAGGGGCAGTGATGAAACTGGGCGCCAACTCGCTTCTTTTCGGCGGATACAGCATGGAGACAGCCTTCAAGAGCATCGCCATGGCTGGCTACGACGGGATCGAATTGTCGGCCGTCGACAGCATGAGCGAGCACCTCGTGCTGGACCGTTGGCGGGAGTTGGTACCCGAGATCAAGCGGCTCTCACAAGACTGGGGTCTGGAGCTGCTGGCCATTGAACAGCCACTCCACGACCGGGACGTGATGGAGCGGGCATACCAGGCGGCTGCGGAGCTGGGCATCCCCGTCGTGAACTGCGGTCCCGGAGGCGGCAAGCCCGGCGACGAGGACAGTCTGAAGACCTCGATCGAATCCCTGGCTGGCCTGGCGGAGATGGCCGAACGGTACGGGATCACGCTGTGCCTCAAAGCCCACGTTGGAAACAGCATCTTCGACACGCCGACCACCCTTCGGGCGATGGAGGCCATAACCTCGCCTGCCTTCGGCATCGACATGGACCCGTCACATGTCTACCGGGCGGGAGAGAACCCCGCGGAGGCGATCGCGGCGGTCATGTCTCGCGTGAAGCACGTCCACATCCGCGACTGTAAGGGCCGGCAGCAAGGTCCCGGCAGTCCGGAGGATCAGGCCAATGGCAGGGGCGACATCGACCTCCTCGGGTTCGTCCGCGTTTTACACGAAAGTGGATACGACGGGGCGCTCAACCTCGAGGTGATCGGCGCTCGCGAGTACAGCCTGGAGCAATGCAGCGTGATCGCAGCCGAATCCCGCGGCCACATGCAGGCGTGCCTGCAGGCGTGCGGCGCTCGGTAGGGCAAGTTAGCTCGCGCCGCGCCGGCGCGGGCCAAACATGCCTGACGCCGGGCGCTTCCGTTTGGTATCAGTCTCATGAAGATTACGCCTCAAGATCTTTACGCGTGCAAAGTGAACTCCGGCCTCTCGGCATCCACCGTCAGTCACGTGCATTTCGTGGTCAATCGCGTGTTGAAGCAGGCGTTGCGATGGAACGTGATTCTGAGAAACGTCGCCGAACTGGTCGACCCTCTCCGGCGCAAGACTGCCGATCATCAACCCTTCGACGTCGAGGAGATAGCGACGTTTCGAGCTTCGGTACCTGGTCATCGGTATGAGCCGTTCTGGAACCTGCTTTTGTCGGCCGGTTTGCGTACTTGGAGAGGCCGCTGCTTTGCGCTGGTCGGATGTGGATGTGGACGGCGGCACGACAAGTTCCGATCGATACCGACGACCCGGTGCGGCTCACTCTCACCGGGGCTCCACCTCGATCTTCATGATCTGATCCCCGAGATCGGAATTGGGCCGACCCCGTTCTTCCCATGGTGAATCTTGCGGTGGCCATTGGGGCAAACCGCCGCCACGAATTCGGGTGAGTCGGGCCCTTCGACCGCGCTCCGGACGGCGTGGTGAGCCTCCAGAACGGCACGACCAGTCGCAGCGCTAAACGGGGCTGGCCACCCGCCTCAACAAGAACGCCGGCCCGCGATGGAGCGTACTCGACGACCGCTTGGCTTTTCTCGCCATACGTGCGGCTCCTGCCGAGGAGGTTATTGAGGATGGGCCCGAGTAAATCTCCACCGCTTGACGTGCCACTACCCGTTGGAGGCTCCACGGTTCCAGATGTCTGACTTAATAGAGATCAGATGCGGCATCGCCGCCCCAAACCTGGGCGGCAACGAATCTGGCTCTGCCCGTGGACCCCGAGGGCAGCCGGGTAAGCCCATGACCCGGCATTCAGTTCCGGACCCAGTTGCGTGACGAGCGGCATCCGATCGCTGACGCCGGCAACTGGCCAGCAGGTTAGGACCAGCGGCGACGAGCTGGCCAATTCTTGCCGGGGATATGTAATGAAAATTTCTGGCCCGTGGCCTTTTGATAGGTATTGTCCGTTTCATTAGGCATATCTTCAGCTTGCGTAAACCGTCCCGGAGGCGCGTGCTCATCGCTTTGGCCGCCTCGCCGCTGGTTGTCGCTTGCAACATTGACCAACCGCGGGCATCGGGAACTGTCCCCGGCGTCCCCACCGCGCCGGCAGCGGTTCGAAGCCGCGGCGCCACGCCAGTTGCTACGGTCACCGTTTCCAGTGTGGCCGCCGGAGTCACCAACAGCCGGGGCCTACCGAGCGAACGTCCCGTCGCAGCGGACGACGAACCGTTTTCGACCATCCCCCGGCGTGAGCGGTCCATTGCTCCGGCCGACATATTCCCCGACCTTCCGCGCGACGCCATACCGCCGCTTTTCTCTCCCAAGTATCTGGACGCGGAAGATGCCGGTGCCTGGTTGGGACCAGATCACCTTGTGCTCGGATTCGAATGGCGGGGAGATGCCCGGGCCTATCCGCTGCGAATAATGAATTGGCATGAGATCGTAAACGACTGCATCGGCGGGCGCGAGGTGGTGGTCACGTATTGCCCGTTGTGTCGAACCGGGCTGGTATTCGACCGGAGCCTGGCGGACGGGACGCTGCTCACGTTTGGCAATACCGGCGCTCTCTACGAAAAGCGCCATGGTTATGTACGATCATCAGACCGACAGCCAGTGGTGGCAGGCGGCGGGCGAGGCGATCACCGGACCGCTCAAAGGCGCTTACCTGGAGCTCCTTCCCGCGATCACGGCCAGGTGGTCGGATTGGCTCGCCATGTGGCCTGAAACCCTGGTGCTGTCACGTGACACCGGATACGAGCGCGACTACGACCGAGATGTCTTCGCCGGGTACTCGGCCATCGATTCCGAACCCACTTTCCCGGTGTCTTTCATTGACGATCGGTTGCAACCCAAAGAACGGGTTCTGGGGGTCGAGGCGGCTGACGGTCCGGTTGCCTACTCGCTCACGGCGCTGGGTGCGTGGGCAGTCCTGCACGACGTGGTGGACGGCCGGCCGGTGGTGGTTTTCAGCGGACCGTCCGACGCCGGGGCCGTCTTCGAGGCCACGCTGGACGGACGGGAGCTTCGATTCAGCGCCGGCGACGAGGTTTTCGTGGACACCGACACGGGAACGACCTGGGATCTATCGGGCCGAGCCAGTGCCGGTCCGCTCGAAGGAAAGCGGCCCCTGGCGGTTCCTTCGTTCGCATCGTACTGGTTTTCGTGGGCGACGGTCTGGCCTGAAACCCGGATCGAGCCCTGACCGGTGCAGGCTGACGCCGCGCCCGGCGATAAGTTGAGGCGGCGCGAAGCGCCGACAATTTGTTCCGGCCCGGACCTGCCCTCGGTTCTGTTGGACGCACCACGGGAGCTTGAAGCCGATCGGGCGCTGGAACAGCCCCTTCTCCAGACCTAATTATCCATCAATAGGTGACTCGTACGGAGAGGCGTCGTGCGCAGAGCGTGATTCCGTGGCTATCGAGCCGCGTCCTCGGGCGACGCCGGTCGGTGCGCGTCGGGCGACGCCCGGCCGACCAGTCGTGGAGATGCCGGTGCGACCACCCACAGAGACCACGGCCGAATCTAGCGTCGTTTCCCGTGACACTACCCCTAACTTGCGCAAGATCGGACGGACGTGCGCGGGGCACGGACTTCAGCTACTTGTGCCAGAATCTAGTGCCTCGACGGTCGATGAGAAGGATCGACGGACATTCCGCGGCTATATTAAGTAGCCCACCAGAAGATAGACGTTCACACTGGAGAAATCGCTGAGCAAGCATGGCTAAACAGATCGTATACGGGCAGGACGCACGTCAACTCGTGATGGACGGGATCGAGAAGCTTGCGGGGGCGGTCAAGTCGACACTCGGGCCCAAAGGCCGGAACGTCGCTCTCGGCAGGCGCTACGGGGCGCCCACGATTACCCACGACGGCGTGACCGTTGCCAGGCACATCCAGCTCGAAGACGTGTTCGAGGATATGGGCGCCCAGGTCTTCAAAGAAGTCGCCACCCAGACCAACACCGTCGCTGGCGACGGGACCACCACCGCCGTCGTAGTCGCCGAAGCGATACTCAGTGAGGGGTTTAAGAACCTCGCCGCCGGCGCCAACCCGATGCTCATTCGAATTGGCGTGCAGAAAGCGATCGCCGAGGCCGTACAGCACGTCCGTGGTCAGGCGAAACCGATCAAGAGCCTCGTCGACATCAAGAGCGTAGCCACGATATCGGCCGGAGATGAGTCCATCGGGAATCTCGTGGGCGAGGCCATAGACCGAGTCGGCCCCACCGGGGCCGTCAGCGTCGAGGAATCTGGCGGTCTTGAGCTGGAGATCGAATATATGGAAGGTATGCGCCTGGACCGCGGCTACCTCTCGCCCTATTTCGTCACCAACCAGGATCGGATGCAAGCAGAGCTTGACGATGGCTACATCCTCATCACCGATGCGAAGATCAGCTCGGCGGCCGACATCGTTCCCGCTCTGGAGGCGGTCAAGAAGACCGGCGGTGGGTCGTTGCTGGTTATAGGTGACGCGGTCTCTGGTGAGGCCATGGCCGCCCTGGTGATGAACAAAGTCCGTGGCAGCCTTGATTGCGTGGCGATCACGGCCCCTGAATACGGGGATCGGCGGGACGCCGTGCTCGAGGACATCGCGGCGGTCGCCGGCGGTAGCCTTATCTCGCAGAAGGTCGGCCGCGACCTCGCCTCGGTTGTGATGGACGATCTCGGGCGCTGCCGCAGGATCGTCGTAGACCGGGAATCGACCACCCTCGCGGGCGGCCACGGTGATGAGGCCCAGGTCAAGTACCGGGTTTCTCAGATAAAGGCCCAGATGGATGAGACCACGTCCCAGTTTGACCGGGAGTCACTTGAAGAACGACTGGCGAAGCTCTCGGGAGGAGTCGCCACGTTGCGAGTGGGCGGGGCGACGGAGACCGAGGTCAAGGAAAAGGCGTTCCGAGTAGAGGATGCCGTGGCGGCCACGCGAGCCGCCGTCGAAGAAGGGATTGTTCCGGGAGGCGGAGTCGCCCTGCTGGTGGCGGCCAGCGCCCTGCGGGGAAGTGACACCAAGGGCGATGAGGGAACCGGTTATCAGGCGGTACGCAGAGCGTTGGAAGAACCGCTCAAACAGATCGCCCGCAACGCCGGCCTCAATGGCGACGTGATCGCCGAGGAGGTTAAGCGCCGCCAGCGCGCCCGAAAGAGCAACACGATTGGATTCGACGTCGTATTGGCCAAGTACGTGGACATGATGGCGCCGCGGGTGGCGATCATGGACCCGGCCAAAGTCGTTCGCTCCGTGCTCGAAAACGCCGGCTCGATAGCGGGCATGGTGCTGACCAACGGCGCCCTGGTGGCCGAGATACCGGACGAAGCTGCGGCTGCCGGGGCGCTGGAGTAGCGGAGCCGGCGGCTCCCGGGCGACCCATGTTTGACTGGAACTCACCGGCGGAGCGGGGTGGTATCTGGACACGCATTGCCGCTCGTGAGGGCGGCACCATCCTGGCTCTGGCTGCCCCACTCCCGCGAGCCGCTAGCGGATTCGTGCTGGCCGCCACCGGATCGGGCGTTTTCCGATCGGCCGACCGCGGCCGGAGCTGGATCGCTTCCAATCAGGGGCTCCTGACACCCAGGATCAACACGATCGCTCTATCCCCCGATTTCGATCGTGACTCGATGGCAATGGTCGGGTCGGCGGGCGGCGGCCTCTTCCGCAGCCTCAACGCCGGCGCGGCCTGGCAAAGTCTGGACTTCTGGACGCGGCGGCCGGACGTTCTCTCAGTGGCGATCTCCCCCAACTACCAGTCCGACCGCACCGCGTACGCGGCAACGCTGGGTGAGGGCCTCTACAAAACCACCAACGGCGGGCGGACCTGGAACGCAAGCAACGCCGGCCTTACCGACCACTCCATCATCTCATTGGCCGTCTCACCCGATTTCGCGGAAGACCGAACGGTTTTCGCGGCGAGTTCGGAGCTCGGCGGCTTTGTGTCGCGGGATGGCGGCGCCAGGTGGAAGCTGCTGGGGGAAGACCTGGCTGAAGCAGCCATCCAGCAGGTCGCGTTCTCGCCTGATTTCGCAAAGGACGGGACGATCTTCGCGGCTACTGAATCCGGCGGACTGCTCCGCACGATGGATGGCGGTGAATCCTGGCGCCGGTTGCGCCTGCCGGAAGGCCTGGCTACGGTAAACGCCATCGTGCTTTCGCCCCGATTTGGGTTGGATCGCACCGTCTGGATCGGCGTCGCCGACCGGGGAGTTCTGCAGTCACGCGACGCCGGTGAGGCGTGGGAGATCGTGGACCTGGGCCGGTCCGAGGACGTGACCGTGCTCACTCTTGCCACGGTCGGTGCGGAGGATGGCGCGTACACAGTTCTCGCCGGGTGCTTTGACCTCGGGATCTTGCGCTCGGAGGACGGCGGCGGGTCCTGGCGAACCGCCAACAGCGGGCTGTCGAGCCGTCCCCTGCTGACGATGGAAATATCGCCGGACTTTGCCAGCGACCGCACGATGCTGGCCGGAAGCGCGGAAGATGGCGTGCTTATCTCGACGGACGCCGGCGAATCGTGGGAGCAGGCCGCCGGCCCTTTCGATGGAGCCGAAGTTCGGGCCCTCGCGCTAGCGCCGGACTTCGCGCGAGACGGGTTTGGCATGGCCACGGTCAACGGTGGGGCCGTGGTGACTCGGGACGGCGGCCGCGAGTGGAGTCGCTTAGCCTCGGTTAGGGGAGGCGCAGAGCTTCTCGCCGTTGCACTTTCTCCAGACTTCAGCCGGGATGGGACGGCCGTCATCGGCGCCGCCGGAGGCGTGCTTCTGCTTTCTACCGACGGCGCTGAGAGTTGGACTCCTTGTCCCGCTGACTTTGACCAACTAGATATCTACGCGGTGGGTTTTTCTCCGGCTTTCGCGTCGGACCGGACACTGGTCGTCGGGGGGGTGGCAGAAGGTCGGGTGGTGCTCTATCGCTCCCAAGATGGTGGATCCACCTGGCAGCGTTACGTCACCCACGACGACGATGCGCGGTGGCTGTCGCTGGCTATACCGATCACTTACGGCCCGGAGGACGAATTCTTCTGTTTCGCCACCGGCAGCCGGGTGTTCAAACCCCTTCAGTCTCAGGAAGATATCTGGTCCTCCAGTCGTCCCTCCGGGGCACAGACCGCGGTTCTCCACGTGGCGGTATCACCTGATTTTGGCGCCGATCGAACCATGTTTGTGGCGACCAGTGACGGAGTCTTCAAGTCGGTGGACAGAGGTGAAAGCTGGATAGAGATGAACGTCAACCTGGCCAATCGATCGGTTCTGCACATCGCGCTGTCGCCCCAATACGCCCAGGATCGCGCCGTCTACGTCATTACAGTCGGTGGGGAGATCTGGCGCTGCCACGACGCCGCTCCGGGGCCCGAGGCTGAAGTGCTTATCTGAGAGTCCGCCGGGTTGATTCTCGTTCCAGCGACGTTCCGGCCGACCCGGAGGCGCCGAAGGGAGGGCTGGAATCCGCCGGGACCGGCGATCCCGTTCAGCCGCCGCGCGGGTGCCACCGGGTTTGCGTCATTAAAAGCCAGACCGGCGAGTGCGTGGTCATAAGCCTCTGGTATTTGCCGGCCGATCTGGAGGCGATGCGCGAACGCCAAGCCTTCTGGCGGGTCGCCCTCGCAAGCGAGCAGGCCGACGTTAATGTACGGGACCGGGAGCGGCCTACCAGCCGGGCCGGTACCCGTATACCCCCCGCGAGACAAAGACACACCGGCTGACGATCGCTTGACTAGCGTGTCGTCACTGGTAACATGCCTCTGTCCAAAGCGAATTGAAACGTCGTTCCACGATACGGAACACCGCAACGATCCGACTCAACCCGGGATGGGGGATAGCAATCGCGACCGACACCATCGGAGCCGCGAATAGATCTGCCGGCGTTCAGTCGGTAACCAGAGTCTGCGATCTGTTGGACGCCCTCGCCAGGGATGCGGAGCTGGGGGTGACCGAACTCGGCCGCCGCTGCGACCTTCCGAAAGGAACCGTTCACCGGCTTCTTATGACCCTTGAGCGTCGCGGCTATGTCGAGCGTGCCGCTCAAGACGGTACCTACCGACTCGGCCTCAATCTGTTTGAGCTTGGTAGCCTGGTGCTCGACCGGCGGGAGCTGGTCACCGAGGGTAGGCGGCACGTCGTGCGGTTGATGGAGAAATCGAGGGAGACGGTTCACCTCGGAATCATCGATGGAGGGCACGTCGTGAACCTGGCGGTCGAGGAACCGCCCCAGGCGATACGTGTGGTTACTCCCGTCGGCGGCCGGTCGCCGATCCACTGCACGAGTACTGGCAAGGCGATCGCCGCTCACCTACCCCTTTCAGATCTTCAGGCACTCGTCGCCGAGCATGGGCTTCCGCGGCATACCGCTAATACCCTCTCCGATATGGACGTCTGGCTGGCAGATCTCGCAGAGGTTCGGGTACGCGGTTTCGCGGTGGACCAGGAGGAGCACCGAGAGGGCGGACGAAGCGTGGGCGCTCCCATCGCCAATCACACGGATACCGTCTTTGCGAGCATCAGCGTCACGGGACCCACGCATCGGTTTACAACGGAACAGATTGCGCTTTTCGCGGGCATGGTATGCGATGCGGCGGCCGACATTTCGCGCAGCCTTGGGGCTGGAAGACACGCCGTCGCCATGATCGGAGGGACCAGTCATGAGGGGGTGATCGATCGCGGTTAGGACAGACAGTTTTCAGGTACGTTAGAGCGGGTGAGTTGAACGAGATGGTCCTTTGCAAAGGAGAATGAAGGATGAGTTTTTTCAGAGGTATCAGCAGACGTAAGGTCATAAGGGGCAGCGTGGTGGGCACCTTTGGGGTCATGGGCGCTGCCGCCATCGCAGGCTGCGGAGAAACGCAGACAGTCGAGGTCGAAAAGATCAAAGAAGTGCCGGTCGATCGTATCGTCACGGTCGAGAAAGAAGTGCCGGTCGAGGTCGAGGTCGTAAAGATTGTTGAAGCTGCTCCCGTGCCGCAGGGACCGCGGCAGGAAGTTGAGCTCTGGTCAGGCTTCGACCCCGCGACTCACGGGCAGGTCGGCCTGGTCTACGATGCAATAATCGAGATCTTCAACGCTGGCAACCCGGACTTCAAGGTTAAGCACGTCGTCCAGCCGTGGGGCCAAATCATTCCCAAGGTTCTTACATCCGTTGCTGCGGGTAACCCGCCTGACGTATTCCGCAACTGGTATGCCACTTTAGGTGTTACAGCAGCTGCCGGTGTGGTGCAGACTGTTGAGCCATTCATCAAGCGTGACACTGCTTGGGATGACGGGGACTTCCTCGAGGGGCCCATGTCACAGACCTATTTCAAGGGTCAGCGCATGGCAGTACCCCTGTCGGGGATTGTGACACTCATGTATGTCAACAAGGACATGGCGGGCGAAATGGGTGTGTCAATACCGGATGACCTCCCGCAGAACCTTGAGGCGATGGAAGAGATCGGGTCCGAGATGTATGACATCGCGGATGACGGCACCATTAACAAGATCGGGTTTGCACCTTCGATGTTTACGTCTGGGATGACCTGGGCTGCTGTATGGGGCAACGAGGGTGTTTACGATGAGGCGACAGACACCTTCAACGCCAATACCGCTGAGATGAAGCAGCTGCTTGAGTGGCATAGTGGTTACGGTGACCGGTATGGCGCTGAAGAGCTGATAGCCTGGAAGGGTACGTACGGGTCAGGTGGCTTTGGCCGGTTTACCTCGGATGGGCCGCTCTACACCAACATGGTGGGGATGGCCGGGCTATCAAGCTGGTGGTTCTCCGATATCGACAAGCAGGCGCCGGACCAGAACTACGTGTTCGACAAGGTCGTCGCACCGTCGGCTGGCTCTGGCTACCGGACCAGCGATCTGAACACCAACATCTACTCCATTCCCACAGGCGCTAATTCCGCTGAGGGTGGCTGGGCCTGGGCGTCATTCTTGACCAGTCCAGAGCAGATGCGTCGCAAGACCATCGCCGATGCTGTGCCTGCAATCAGGAAGAGCCTCGACACTCCTAGCTACCACGAAGCGTCGCCCGTTAACGGGGCTTGCATGAGCAAGGTCTTCCCGAACACGTGGCATTTGCCATCATTCGGCTCCTACAATACGTTCCGTACGAACCTGACCACGCTGACTGAGTCCGTGATGCTCGGGCAGAAAACCATTGATGAGGCCCTGATCGAAATGACCGACGCGGTCCAGCACGACATCGACGCGAAGAGCGAGAGCGGTTAATCGTTTGGAGTGGTGGTGGGACTCTCTCTCCCACCACCACTCCGGGTCGCAGAATGGGTGAGAGGAATCCGATATGAAACGCCGCGAAACCCTATGGGCAATGTTATTCCTCAGCCCCTGGATTATCGGGTTCCTCGGCTTCACGTTATTCCCCCTAGTGGCGTCCTTCTGGTTCTCGTTTACGAACTACAACATTGTCAACCCTGCGGGTGCCAAGTTCATTGGGTTGGACAACTGGGATTTTCTGTTCAACAAAGACAATATTTTCAGGCAGGCTCTCGGGAATACGCTCTATTACGCACTGGGCCTGGTTATTATCGGGACGAGCACCGATATTTTCCTGGCCATGCTTCTTAATACCAAGATCAGGGGCCGGGCGACCTATCGGCTGATCTATTTCATACCGGTGCTTATCCCGGCAGTTGCGGGCGCGTTGATATGGGTATGGATACTCAACCCGCAGCGGGGAATTCTTAATTTTGGACTGGACATGATCGGAGTTAATGGACCTAACTGGCTGGGATCGATCCATTGGGTAAAGCCTGCGCTCATCATGATGGCTGTTTGGGGCAGCGGACGAGCCATCATTATTTTCCTGGCAGGTTTACAGGAGATCCCCAACCATTTGTATGAGGCTGCACGGATCGACGGCGCCGGACCCATACCCGTCTTCCGTCACGTGACATTACCGCTGCTCACACCTGTCATCCTGTTCAATGTGATCGTTGGGTTAATTTTCTCCTTCCAGGCGTTCACCGAACCCTATGTAATGACACAAGGGGGGCCGGCGAATGCATCGATGCTGTATGGATTGCATCTTTACTACCAGGCATTTGAAAACCTGCGAATGGGGTATGCATCTGCCATGGCCTGGCTGCTGTTTGCGATCATTTTGTTGTCAACCTTGATCGTGTTTAGGGGATCCCGGCGTTGGGTCTACTACGAAAATTGATTCCTGCGTCGCAACAATCACAAGCAGGAATTGCTTTTAGTGGGGCTCCTTCCATAAAGCCGCCCTGGTACTCCTCGGGACGAATCCGGCGCTTCCTTGGAAGATTTAGTATTCACCTTTTCCTTAGCGTATTCGGGCTCCTGTTTGCGCTTCCGCTTTACTGGTTGATTATCAGCTCGCTTAAAGAGCAGAGTGAAATTTTCAAGGTTCCTCCAACGCTCTATCCGGTAGACCCGAGGTGGATGAATTTTCCAGATGTTCTCGAGGTTATCCCATTCTTTACCTATCTTCGGAACACAATTGTGTATGTAATTTTTGGCACCCTAGGAGCTCTTCTCAGCAACACAGTAATTGCCTACGCTTTTGCGAAGTTGCGCTGGCCTGGTCGTGACTATGTGTTCATCCTTGTTCTTGCAACGATGATGCTTCCGTTCCAGGTACGGATGATCCCTATGTATATTCTTTTCTACAAGCTCCATTGGCTAAATACTCTATTGCCACTGGTGGTTCCCGGCTTCTTCGGTAATGCCTTCTACATATTCCTGCTCCGGCAGTTCTATAGAACGATTCCGATGGATCTGTCAGATGCAGCACGTATTGATGGAGCCAGTGAACTGCAAATTTTCTGGAACATTATTCTTCCGCTAATGAAGCCGGCTGTTATCACACTCCTTCTATTTGAGGTCATCTTTACCTGGAATGATTTCATCGGGCCGCTCATATACACACGGGACGTGGAAAAGTACACGCTTTCGATCGGGCTACGGATGTTCTTCACGCTGTACGGGGCGAGGTGGGACCTCCTGATGGCCTGCTCCACGATGTTCACGATACCAATGGTTATCCTCTTCTTCCTCGGTCAACGCAGATTTATTGAGGGAATCGCACTAACTGGCATCAAGGGCTAGGTTTCGCAAGATCGCCACTCACCAATTCCGATCATGAACGGCAAGGCTGGGTCCATGGCGGACGCGGTCGCGTCTATAGGTGACGGGGCGGTCGTATACCTCGGCGGTAACGGGGCCATCAACGTACCCGACCTGACGATCGCCGCGCTCGCCGAGCGCTACGAGCGAACCGGGCAACCTCGGGACTTGACCATCGTTCACACCAGCGGCCTTGGCGATCAGCAGGGTGCCGGCACGGACCGTCTCGCCTTGCCGGGCATGATCAAGCGCACCATCTTCGGTCACTACGGCATGACTCCGAAACTCGCCGCGATGGCGCTGTCAGGCGAGATCGAAGCCTACAATTTTCCGCAGGGCGTTCTCAGTCATCTCATGCGTTCCGTCGCTGGAGGAAATCCCGGAATCTTGAGCCGCATCGGTATCGGCACGTTTGTCGATCCCCGCCTCGACGGAGGCAAGGTGAACGAGCGGACCACCGAGGAGCTGGTGCGACGGGTCGACATGGATGGAGTCGACTGGCTCTATTACGCGATCCCGCTGCCGGATGTCGCCATTGTCCGCGGGAGCACCGCCGATGGGGTCGGCAACCTGACGATGGAATACGAAGCGGGCTGGTTCGAGATGCTTTCCCAGGCCACCGCCGCCAGGAATCACGGCGGTATCACCATCGCTCAGGTGGGCCGGGTCGTCCCGAATGTCACCCTCGACCCACGCCAGGTGAAGATCCCCGGTCACCTGGTGGACGTGGTCGTGGTGGACGAAATGCAATCCCAAAGCCTCGGAGAGCAATTCAACCCCGCCTACTGCGGCGAAGAGCGCCTTGCGGACCCCGGTTATCCTCCCCAACCTCTCGACGAGCGGCTGCTGATAGCGCGCCGGGCGGCCCGTGAGCTCGAGCCCGGCCAATTGGTGAACGTAGGCTTCGGCATGTCCGACGGCGTGCCCGGCGCCGCCCAGGACGCGGGGCTGGCTGATTCGGTGACGTTCACCACCGAGCAGGGCGCCTGGGGCGGCTGGCCGGTCATGGGCGTGGGGTTCGGCGCGATGGTCAATCCCTCCGCGATCGTCGATGCAGCTTACCAGTTCGATTTCTACCAGGGGGGTGGGCTCGACATCGCCTTCCTGGGCCTGGCTCAGGCGGATGCTGAAGGCAATGTGAACGTCAGCCGATTCGGCAAGATTCTCGCCGGCTGCGGCGGGTTCATAGATATCACGCAGAGCGCCCGGAAGATCGTTTTTTGCGGATCTTTCAGCGTGAAGGCCGAGGTCCAGGTTGCCGGGGCGGGCGTGACCGTTCACAACCGCGGCGTCGCGCCTAAGTTCGTAAAGGCCGTGGAACAGGTCACCTTCAACGGTCTGGAGGGGGTCCGGGGGGGACAGCGCGTTCTCTTCGTAACCGAACGGGCAGTATTCGAGCTGACCCCTGCTGGTATGGAGCTGGTGGAGATCGCGCCGGGAGTGGATCTCGAGCGTGATGTCCTCGCTGCGATGGAATTCAAGCCGCTCATCCGAGATCTTCGGCCCATGCCCGAGGACCTATTCGCGGATGGTCAGAGCTCGCCGCTACCGCCCTACGAGCCCGTGAAAAGAGATGATGTTAACGGATAGTCCGATCGCCGGGGTCACACGCCTCACCCTTAACCGGCCCGAGGTTCTCAACGCGATCGACTGGAAAACGCTCGAGCAGCTGGAGGCGGCCATAGACCGGGTAGCCTCCGATGGCGATTGCCGGGTCATGATTGTGGCCGGCAGTGGGGAGCGGGCGTTTTGCGCCGGTGCCGACCTCAAGGTCGTACGCGACCTGGACGACGACGGCCTGCACCGCTGGACCATTACCGGTCATCGGATTCTCGGCAAGCTTGCCCGGCTGCCACAAGCCACTATCGCGGTTATTCAAGGCCATTGCCTGGGCGGCGGGCTGGAACTGGCCCTCAATTGCGACCTTAGGTTGGCCGACGACGACGCCCAATTCGGATTTCCCGAGATACTCAACGGGTGGATTCCCGGATGGGGAGGGATGCGCCTGCTTCCTCAGGCCATCGGCCGTGGCCGGGCGGTAGGAATGTTGCTGCTCGGCGAGCGCATCGATGCGGAAGAGGCCTGGAAAAGCGGCCTGATTCTCAAACCTCACCGGCCCGCGGAATTGGAGACCCGTGCGATCGCCAGGGCCGAGCGATTGGCGGCGCTCAAGCCGCAGGCGGTCACGCTCTTGAAAGCGGCTCTTCTGCAAGAGCCGCTCGATGCCGCCGGAGCGGCCGCGGCGTTTGAAAGCCTGGCGCTGCGTTCGCTGCTCGCGGTGGGACCGGCGCGAGAAAACGTTGCAGCCGGCGACGGAGGCTTGTGATGTCCACCGCTGAACCCACCGATGATGGCTTGATACCGGGCTATCCCGTCTGTCGCGTCGGCGATCGGACGCCTGCGCGGGGCCGTGTGGATGCGGGGGGCCTCGTCGAAAGCGGCGACGCCCGCGTCGTCCCGCAACGCGCCCGGGATGCCCCGGAGGCGATTGGCGGCAGCCTGGATCTGGAGCCGGGGGTCTGCGTGATCGATGAAGCTCTAACTCTGCCGAGCATGGTGACCGTCACCGGGCGCGGACGGGCAACGGGACTCAGGTTCGGGGAACGAAACCGGCCGGGCGTGATCTCGGGCAACGAATTCATCGACGACGGGGCGGAAACGGAGCCTCGGACGCACGGAGTTTACCGGCACGGTGACGTGAAATCGGTGCAAGTCACCGGCAACACGATCTTCAGCTGGGACGGCATGCAGCCGATGCTGTGCGGGATATACGAAGATGCGGATTGCCGGGACAATCAGATCGCTCACAACCAATCAACCATTTCACGGACGAGGGAGTGCGTTCGGACGGCGTGGACACGGTCGTGTCGAACAACACGGCGGTCGCCGGCGCATACCCTGAACCGGGAATCAAGCCTTTCGCCCAAGAACTCGAGTGGCCCGCAATGTTCTATCGCCGTTTACCACCGAGCGGATCGAGCGGATTATGGAGTTGACCCGGAGGTAGGAACGTGCGGGCCCCGTAAATGAAGGAGACGCTGACCGTTGTTTGATGGATTTTGTCTGGATGGCAAGGTGGCCCTGGTCACCGGGGCCGGCCGCGGCATCGGCCGGGCGATAGCGATCGGCCTGGCCGAATCCGGTGCCGACGTCGCCGTCCTGGCACGCACCGAATCGGGCCTGGAAGAGGTCGCCGAGCGCATCCGCGAGGCGGGCCGCCGATCGCTGACCCTGCCCGCCGACGTGAAGGATGTCGAACAGATTCGCGCCGCGTTTACCCGCTTCGACGAGGAATTCGGCGGCCTTGACGTCTTCGTTGGATCCGCCGGTGTGTCGCAGCGTTTTCCGTTCTTGGACGTAACCGAAGATAACTATGACGATGTGTTCGACACCAACGTCCGCGGGATGATCTTCTCCTGCCAGGAGGCGGGCAAGAGGATGGTCGCCACCGGCGGCGGATCGATGGTTCTCGTGAGCTCCATCGTGGCTGACATGGCCCTGGCTTACCGCAACGTATACGGTTCCAGCAAGGGCGCCGTGTCGGCCCTGGCGCGGGCCCTGGCGCTGGAGTGGTCCGAAGCCGGGATTCGGGTGAATGCCATCGGCCCGGGGTTCATCGAAACAGCAATGACCAAGCCCATCCTCGACGTGGCTGAGGTGCGGGAGGCCGCTATCGAACGGACTCCTCTCGGGCGCATCGGCCTGCCGGAGGACATGGTGGGCGCCGCCGTTTTCCTGGCGTCGCCAGCGGCGAGCTTCATAACCGGAGCGACCATTGTCATTGATGGCGGTGTGAAAATCAGTTAGACGACTGACCGGACATCCCGGCGGAGCCATTCGTGGGAGCGGTGGCCGCCAGACGGTCTTGTTGAGACCGGAAGGAGAGCTAAAATGGCCCAGTTTCACCCGCCGAGAGACATCTACACGGGGCGCGGCTGCCGGGAATCGGTCGGCGAGAAGGCTGCCGCACTGGGTGGCCGGCGAGCCCTGTTGGTCAGCGACCCGGGTGTGATGTCAGCTCCGGCGGCCGAGGACATGCGGTCCGCGCTCCGGTCGGCGGGCCTCACCGTGTTCACTTACGACGGCGTGACCGCGGAGCCCACCGTGGCCATGGTCGAGGCCGGGATCAGGGATTACCGGTCCAATGATTGCGATATCGTCGTCGGATTGGGTGGCGGCAGTCCCATGGATGCCGCCAAGGCGATTGCGGTCATGGTCTCGGCTGGCGAGGTGAGCCTGCCAGGCTTCGAGGGCGCCGATAAGATCCCCCCAGGGCGACCGCCCCTCATCTGCTTGAGCACGACCGCCGGTACCGGGTCGGAAGTGACGCCGTTCAGCATTATCACGGACCAAGAACGGGATGTGAAAATGCTGATCGCCAGTCCGGAACTGCTGCCCGACGCGTCGTTTTCAGACCCGGCCCTGGGCGACACCGCACCTTTGGGAGCGACGATCTATGCGGGTCTCGACGCTCTCACCCATGCCATCGAGGCCTACGTGTCCCGCCGCGCTCAACCGCTCACCGACGACCTGGCCCTTTCCGCCATCAGGCGAATATCGGCGAGCATTGTCGCGGCCTGTTCCGAAGAGCCCGATCGGGCGGCGCGCGACGAGATGACATTGGCGGCGATGGAGGCGGGCCTGGCGTTCGCGAACTCGTCGGTTGCACTGGTGCATGGTATGGCCCGGCCCATCGGGGCGATATTCCATCTGCCCCACGGTCTGAGCAATGCCATGCTGCTTGGGAGCGTGATGGATTTCAGTCTGGAGGCGGCCGCCGAGCGTTATGCCGCGATCGCGGGCGCCCTCGGCTGCAACGTCGCCGGCCTGGACGCCACGGAGGCGGCTCGATTGGGTCTTGAAAAGGTCAAGGAACTCACCGCCGCGCTGGGCACTCCGACGTTGCGCGGCGCGGGAGCCGATCCTGCCCGCTTCGAAGCGTCGGTTCGCAAGATGGCGGACGACGCGCTCGCTTCGGGCAGCCCCGCCAACAACCCGCGCGTGCCCACCGCCGACGAAATAGTTCAGCTTTACAGAGAAGTTCTCTAGCCCAACAGGAGGATTGAAATGACCGGCGAAGACCTCAAGGGAATCATCCCCGCCACGGTGCTTCCCATGACCGATGACTATCAGCCCGACTGGGACGACCTGAAGGCGTACATGCGCTGGCTGGCATCCCAGGGCATCAGCGGCGTCGCCGTAAACGTGGACACGGGAGAGGCCCCCCACCTCAGCTGGCCCGAGCGGCTTTCCGTGGTCGAGGCGGTCAAGGAAGCACTCGGCGAGTCCACCCCGATCATCTCCGGCCTCCTGGCCAACAACACCGAGGCGGCCGTTCAGGGCGCCCGCGACCTGAAGGCGGCCGGCGCCGACGCGGTTCTCGTGTTCCCAATACCCGCATATCAAGGGACGCCGCTGCCTTCCGAGATCCCTTATCGATATCACGCGGCGATTGCCGAAGGCGCGGATATCCCGTTGATCCTGTTCAACCTGACTGAGTCACTCGGCGGAGTGATCCTGTCGGCCGAAACACTCGCTCGCCTGGTCGATATCCCTCAGGTAATCGGACTGAAGGAGGCCTCGTTCGACGCGCAGACCTTCATCGCCGTCCGGGACGCCCTGGAGACGGCTAGCCGCCGCATCACGCTGCTGACCGGCAACGACCCGTTCATCTACGAGTCGATGGTCATGGGAGCCGAGGGAGCCCTGATCGGCTTTGGCACGCTTGGCACGGATCTTCAGGTGAAGATGCTTGAGGCCGTGAAGCGCGGCGACTACGCCGCGGGTCAGGCGATATGGGATAGATTGAAGCCGCTGATGCAGGTCGTCTTCGGTGCTCCCGCCCGGGACTACCGGGCGCGGACCAAGGTGGCGCTTGCGGCCCAGGGAGTGATCAAGCGTGCCGTCGTGCGTCCGCCGCTGCTGCCGGTGAGCGAAGCCGAGGAATCGCGGGTGCGCGACGCGCTGGCCGAGGCCGGCCTACTGGGTTCGGGAGCGGCCGCGAGCGTCTAGCCGTCACCCGGGATCATGGGGACGGGAGTTCCCCATGCCGATATCGCGAACCCCATTCAGACTGAAACTGGGTTCCGCGCGCCAGCCCGGTCGGGACTACGGCCGACTTCCCCGGCCAAGGACCCCTTGGGCGTACAACGGCCCGCCGGGGGTGCGCACCTGGGACAAGAATTGAGCGTTGTGCATTCGTGGCCGATGGTCCACCGCCAGTGGGCGGAGCTCGATCCCGACGGCACCCTTCTCTGGGACAATATTCTCAGCGGGCTGTTCGAATCCGATTGGCACGGGAACATTACCCCGGAGTGGCCCGGCCCGTGCACCACGACTTTTACGGCTTCGAGGACGATGCGGTACTCACTCTCTATCAGCGGGACCATGCGGGGCCACCGTCCGTTTGCCGCCGAGAGCTGGCTGTTACAGGTCGTTGGGGAACTCGCCGACCGATACGGGCAATCGCTCGCACCGGCGATTCTGGTCAAGCGGATCGGCGAAGGGCGTCTGATATTCGGCAGCGTGGCATGGGGACGGCAGTCTCTGGAGCGGCCTGACCCGTCACCGGGCGGTTGGATGAGAGATATGATCGCCTGGCTGGTTCACAGCCCCGTACCGGTCCCGTAGACGGCTCGCGTTTCATCCATTTCGGCACGACGCGGGTAGACGATGGCCGGCCGGTTGTATCTGGTCAATCAGAGCAATGACGTCCCGGGCAGACGCCAGGATTGGCGGGAGATGCTGGACGTGGCCGAGCGTCCCTGCCGGTCGGTTCGGCCGAGGTGTTCGTACGCGACGGGAGGCGGGCCGAGACGCTCTATGGCCCGGAAGCGGATTCCATCTCTTTGCGAAATGGTGGATCGAAGATCAGTTACGCGGATCTTCGCGACCACCTCGTATTGCCCGTGCGCCGCTGACGACTCGCGGTGCTGGCGGCATCGGGCCGGCCCCCGGCCTGCCGCTCGTCAGCCGGCTTCCTCCGGCACCCGTGCGAATACGCGCCCGGACTGCACCCGCGTCGGGTAGACGGCCAGGCGGACGTCGGTCGGATGACCGGCGAACTCCCCGCTGAAGAAGAATTCGGTCGTTTCGCTCGGCGCATATACGCAGCGCCCACTGGCCAGGTCGAACTCCCACCAGTGCCACGGGCACATGATCCGATCGCCGACCAGATTACCCTCGGCCATGGGGGCGTCATAGTGGGGACACAGAGATCCCACGGCAAAAATCTTCCCGCCGCTACGGCAGAGCAGGATGGTTCGGCCGTTCGCGGACACGGAGAGCGTCTCGCCCTCCGCGACTTCCGCCTCCGGGGCCACGTCCTGCCAGGCCGGAGACGCGTGTCCTCCGACCCCGGCCGCCGTTTCCGCAGCCGTTTCCCCGTCCATCGACGCCTCGGCCCGCCGCCGCGCGGCTAGGCGCGAGGAGCCCGCTGCGTTCGATCGAGCAAAAACTGCTGCAGCCGGGGGTCGAGGTTTTTCACGTACTGGCTCCATCCGTACATCCGCGCCGAGAGCTCTGGACGGCTTTTCGGGTCTTGCATGACTTCGGCGATCCACTCGGGGTCGAGAACGTTCATGGTCAGGTTCATCCCCCCGAGGTCGATGTAGTACTGAAGCAGATCCGCCAGCTTATCGACTGAGATACCTTCGCCGTCACCGTTTCGGATGTGCTCGGTGTTGAGCTCCATAATGTAGGAAGACCCACCCGGAACCGCCGTTTGGTCCAGAGCGCATATGGATCGCATCGCTGCCTTCGGCCCCCGCACGTCCATGCCGGACGTGGGCGATACGCTGATTCCAACCGGCTCGTGGGCGCCGCGGCCGTCCGGAGTCGCCGCCGTCCGCGCCCCGGTCATCATGACAACCATCACGTTCGTCGAGAACAACAGCAGCGCGTACCTTCCTCCATAAGCCGTGCGCTTGTTCTCCAGCGCCCGGTAATGAGCGAGATGCACGTCGCTGGCCATTCGATCCGCGTACGGGTCGTCATTGCCATATTTCGGCGCCTCGGCCAGGAGAATCGCCTTGAGATCTTCCTCGCCGTCAAAATCAGTCTTCAACGCCGCCAGGAGGACGGGCCACTCGATTCGGCCTTCCTCGAACACCAGCTTCTTGATGGCCGCAAGGCCGTCCGCCGCGGTGCTCAGGCCGATGTTGTTGCAGCCCGAGTATGGGTACTTCGCCCCACCTTCACTCAGGTCTTTCGCTTTGCTGATTGGATCCCACCAGGTCGCCGAATAGAAGGGCAAGGGGCAGAACTCCGGCTGCGTCGTCTGCACGATACCGGTGCCCGCGCAGGCGAGGCGGGTGAAATACTCCACCTGTTCGATGAAGGCTTCCCAGACGTTTTCGAAGGAGCCGAACTTGCGCGCGTCGCCAGACTTCGGCCCCAGCTGCTCGCCCGTCAGCATGCATTCGCCGTCGTTAAGCGCCAACTCAAGACACTTGCCGACGTTGACGAAGTTGTCCATGGTCGTCGGTAGAGCGTACCCGGGCACGATGTTCTCCACGCAGCCCACCGGCGCGTAATCGAGCGCGATCGCGCGCGGAATTCCGATCCGCTCCAGCGCCGCAACCGTCGCTTCATCGTTGAAGAGCGAGAAGCCGAGGTTCTGCTGCGTCACCTCGGCGCATAACCGGATAAAGTCGGCGACGGTTCCCGAATGGACCCTCGCGTCGATGTCGATGAGCAGGCCTCGATCTCGATGAATCTCCATCAGCATGTACGACAGCGGGTTTGTGCCATCCGCCCCGTCCGGACGAAGTCCGCCCAGCAAGATCAGCGTGTCCTGATAGGCCCGATTTAGCTTCAGGTAGAACTCGGTCAGCCGAAGCCGTACGTCATGATCGGTGATCTTGCCCGACTCGATGTCGGCTGCGTAGCACGGATATAGGTACTGGTCCAGCCTTCCCCAACCGTTGGCCAGGGCCGCGGCATCGCCCATTTCCATGTCGATGGCTCGTTGCACGAACCACACGCTCTGCAGCGCCTCGGCAAAGCTCTTCGCCGGCCTGCCCGGCACCCTCTCGCAAACCTTCGCGATCTCAAGCAGCTGTTCGCGACGCGTCGCGTCTTCTTCGGTCGACGCCGTCTTACGCGCCAGCTCCGCATAGCGGTGGGCGTGCTGGATCACACCATCGCAGGCGATCACCACCGCCCGCAGGAAGTCCCGGCCCTCCCGCTCCCCGGCCGATTCCAGTTCCTCCAGCTTCGCTTCCGTCTCCGCCTTGATCCCATCGAGGCCCATTTCCAGCACCCGGTCGAAGGCGGCGGTGCTATGACCGTGGACCCAACCCGACACCCCGATCACGCCGTACTCGAGGGCCTGCTTGATCTCCGGTGAGAACCGCTCGGCCGATTTCGACCGGGCGCTGCTCTGCTCTTTCCAATAATCCAGGTCGGCCTTCCATCCCTCGGGAATCTCCTGGCGGACCGCGAAGATGCCTCCGGTGAATTCCGGGTAGTCCATCGCGCTTTGCCAGTGCCGAGGCTCGTTGTAGTGAAGCGCGTCGGCCCCATAGACGTGGCGCTGCGGAACCCCGACGAAGAGCTCGTCGGCGTGGATTTCGATGCTGTTGTTGGCGAGGATATGGGCCAGCGCCCTGGCGCGCCGGATCGCCGCGGGTTCGCCCTCGGTCCGCCGGTATGATTCGGTGACAAGCTTCAGCCGCTCTCCCCGGGGCGCCGAATCCTCAAAGGACAGAGCCCTCTCCGTCAGGCTAACGATGCGCTCATCGTCCCGTGCGCTCAGGACCACCCGCTCGATTACCTGTGCCATATCGTCCCCCCTTATCGAATCTTCCCTCGGTTGCGGCGTTTCAGGGCTGCCGGCGCCAGAATCCGGATCCCGGCGGAGATTGTCGGTGCCGCGCGTGCGCCAAATTAATTTTACCTCCGGCTCACACTGATTCCTAAGGGAGTGTTGATCTCAACGGCGATTCCGGCCAGTGGCGAGGTGGGGGCAGCCGCTATTCCAGCACGGCTACGCCAGCCTCGCGCAGCCCCTCCCGATATCGGGTCATCTGCTTGCTGGTCGGTGGCTTGAGATCGGCGAATTCATAGGGCCGGCCCAGACGGTCATACTTTGCCGTGCCCAACGGGTGGTAGGGCAGGAGTTGGAATTCCGGTTGGTGTTCGGCGTCCAGGGACTTCAGGAAGCCGGCCAGGCTTGCCCACTCGCGGCTTGAGTCATTCTCGCCTGGAATCACCGGGGTGCGGAACCGGAGGGGTATGCCCGACTTCGCAAGCCGGCGGGCGTTGGCAAGGATCAGTTCGTTGCCGGCTCCGGTGAGGCGACGGTGGTCCAGGGCGTCGGTGACCTTGAGGTCGAAGATCACCATGTCGAGCCAGGGGAGCACGGATTCGTACCGTGACCACGCGGCGGCGCCGCAGGTCTCCATCGCCGTGTCCAGGCCCTCCTCCTTGGCCCTTTGCAGCAGGTTGCCGGCAAACGCGGATTGCGCCATCGGCTCGCCACCCGACAGCGTGACCCCTCCGCCGGAGCGACCGTAGAAGACCCGATCGCGCTCCATCTCTTCCACTACCTGGTCAACGCTGACCCACCGTCCCACCCTTACCAACGCGTTCGCCGGACAGACATCCGCGCAGAGCCCGCACGAAGTACACAGGCCGCGATCAAGGATCAACCGCCCGCCCTTTTCCTCGAGTGCATCCTCCGGACACACGGGCACGCAGGGTCCGCATACGATGCAGCGGTCCTCATAGAAGAATAGGTCCGGGCCCGCGCGAGTCGATTCCGGGTTATGGCACCAGGCGCAGTGGAGGGGACAGCCCTTGAAGAAAACGGTCGTGCGGATTCCCGGCCCATCGTGGACCGACGTACGCTGGATGTCGTAGATAAGTCCCAGCCGACCCTCACGGGCATTCCCGGCCCATCGCTCGTCCCGCTCCCCGCCGTCTGCGCCTACCGTCTTCACGCGGCGGGTTCGAGTTTGTTGATCAGGTACTCCTGTGCCTCGCGAGTGAGATCCACGAACGTCGCCGTAAAGCCAAACACCCGAACCGTCAGATGCTTGAACCGTTCCGGATCGCGTTGCGCCTCACGGAGGGTTTCGATGCTCAGGACGTTGGGTCCCATCTCCATGCCGCCCAGATCCACGAATGCCTGCAGCATCGCCGCCAGGTTGCGGGTCCCTTCCTCTCCGCTGAAGAGAGAAGGATGCCAATCCGGTATGTACGAAACGCCCCCGGGCGTCCTGCGGTAGTCGATGGCGCACACCGAGCGGACCGCGGCCGTCGGCCCCTTGCGTTCGGTGCTGGCGGTTGGCGCCACGGCCGGGGCCACCGGCTCGCCGGTGTGCCGGCCATCGGCACTGGCCGCGGTCAGCCCGCCCAGGCGCTGGCCCTCAAAGGTGGTTGTGAAAATCATGGGATGCCAGGGACCGCCGCGGGCGTTCCGGTGATCGCTTAGTTCATCGGCAAAGAGCCCCACGATCCGGTTCGCGATCCCGTCGGCCGACGGGTCGTCGCTGCCATACTTGGGCCCTTTGTTCCGCAAGCGCAACCGCAATTCTTCGTCATCCTCGAAATCGGAAGCGAGCGCACGGTGGAGCCGGCTCCACGGGACCGACCCATCCTCTCCGACCATCGTCTCAATGGCGGCGAGCGAGTTCGCGGTCTCGGCGAGCCCGAGGAGACAGGCCCCGGCGGTGTTCAGACGCGCGCCTCCGGCGGCGATGTCGCGACCGCTTTCCACACAGCCCTCGGTGAGGGCCGAAAGCAGCGGGTAGGCAAAGCCACCGGCCACCACTGCTTCGCCCAAATTCGACATCCCCACACTCGCGCGAATGAAGTGCCTGAGCTGGGTTTCGAACGCGCCCCAGACTTCGCCCGCCGTGCCGGACGCAATGGGCGTGACGGGTCCGGCCTGCTCTCCGGTTATCTGACAGCGCCCGCCGTGTATGGCCAGCTCGAGGCATTTCAGGGCGTTGACCTGCATGGCCATGGTGCGCGCGTCATGCACCCCCGGCACACAGATTTCCACACATCCCGTAACGCTGTATTCGGCCGCGTCAGCCGCGGGGATGCCGCCATCCACCAGGGCCGGAATGGTGACTTCGTCGTTCCAGACGTCCGGGCGTCCCATGCCGAGCTTTATGACCCGGGCGGCCAGCAGGTGGAGTTCCTCTGGCGTTTCCGAATGGAATCGCACCCCTACCGGGGTCGGGAATCTGAGCCGCAACATGGCTTCCAGGACTAGGAATGTGACGGAATTCGTCCCGTCGGAGCCATCCGCCGTTCTGCCGCCGACCATGATGTAGCGGTCGTCGTAGATCCGGTACGTCTTCGTGAAGAACTCCAGGATCAGGTCAAGCGCCTGCTGAGGAGTCAGATCGCCGTTGGCGACATCGCGCTCGTAGTAGGGAGCCAGATACTGGTCGAGCCTGCCGAAGCAATGCGCGGTGCTCCCCCCCATCTCGAATTCCTGGATGATATTCGTAAACCAGATCGCCTGGAGCGCCTCCCGGAAGGTCCGGGCGGGCCCGGCGGGGACCTGCTCACACACCCGGGCGATTTCTTCCAGTTCGGCCCGGCGAGCGGAATCGGCTTCTTGCGAGGCCAGGTCTTGTGCCAGCCCGGCATAGCGCTTGGCGAAAACGATCGCCGCGTCACAGGCGATGATGACCGCCTCCCGCATCGTGCGCCCCTCGGTATCTCCCTCGCCAAGCAGGCCCTGAGCCTCAGCTTGGATCCCTTCAAAGCCAACCTCTAGCACCCTCTGGAAGTTGGGGATGGTGTGAGCCCTCAAGGTCCCGTGTCCGAAGCCGATGCCGAGTCTGCCCATCTGTATCTGCGGGTCGGTGAGTTGATCCCGGAAACTCTTCGGTACGCTGGGTTTGTCCAGCCAGTAGCGAAGCGCGTCCTTGACCGCCCGGGGTACTCGCTCGTCGTCGAGCGACGCCCGGTTTACATTCCATTCGGGCGCGCTCACCGCCGGCACCCAATCCCAATCCTTGTTAGGGATGTTGTTCGTGTGACAGAGATGGATCCGGATCGGCATGCCCGCCACCAGGTCGTCAGCGAAGATCTTCACGCTGGTGTTCGCCAGGGTGTGACGGAGCGCCTTCGCCATGCGGAGCACGAATGGGTCCGACTCGGTCTGCTTCCAGGACTCGGTCACCAATACCGGTCGTTCCGCGGGATCGACGGTGTCATCGTCCATCCGCAGGGCCCGTTCTCTAAGCCGATTCAGACGTGGGGAAAGGCTCTCCTCCAGATCTAGCCTCGCGTGCGGCGTCATCACTGCCATTCCGTAACCTCCATTATTCCGGTCAATTCGATTCCCCTTCTCGGCGGCGCGCCTACCGCGCTACGCCCACCGACTCCGTTTCCGGGCACATTACCCGCGCGGTTGTTCGGCCCCCGACGAGCTCGGACGGGAAGGCGCGTCGCCGATCGGTGGCGTCGGTCCCGCCGATCAGGTCAGCCAGGCTCTGAGCGGCCCATATTCCCATCGCCCGAACCGGCTGGCGCAGGGTGGAAACACCGTCCTGGCCCGTACCCGGGACTATGCCTTCGTGGCTGATTATGGAGACGTGCTCCGGCACCCGAATCCCGCGGTTAGCCAACTCCGATATCAGGTCGAAGGCCATTCCGTCGTAGGCACAGCAAATCGCGGTGGGGCGATTCCAGCGGGCGAACCACTCTTCGACCACTCCGGCGCAGACCTCGCGGCTCCAGCGGCCCTCGTGAACTCCCCACAGCTCGACCCCCCTGGCGGCCAGGGCAGTCCGAAAGGCGTCTCTACGCACGGCCAGGTGGGGCAGCCGCGTGCCGGCGGCCACGTAGGCGACGCGCTCATGTCCCAGACCCAGCAGGTGTTCGACGGCGGATTCCGCCGACTGCGGCTCATCCACCGCGCAGTAGCCCAGGGCCTCGGGCACCTCGGTCGTGAGCAATGCCACCGTGGGCAAGCCAGCTCCGGCGAGGCGGTCAAGTATGGGGGTCTCCGCTCCAGGCCAATAGATGAGGCCATCGATCCGGCCATCCAGGAACATGGAGGCCTCGATATCGATTGGATTCTCGCTGCGATTGCGGTAGATCAGCAGGTCGTAGCCGGCCGCCTCCGCCCCGGAATGCACGCCGTCGAAGATCGCCCCCACGTAGAGGTTCAGGTAGCTGGTTCGGACCGGGAAGCAGTACCCGATGGTTTCGGTTCGGCGAAAGCGCAGCGCTCGTATGAGGCTGTTCGGGGAGTACATCAGCTCAGACGCCGCCTTGCGCACCCGGTCGGCCGTGGCAACCGATACCCGAGCATCCTTGCCATTGATCACGAACGACACCGTTGTCGGCGAAACGCCCGCCAGCTTGGCCACGTCTTTGATGGTGGTCCTTTTTGGTCTTTCCGGCTGTTTCCTCATGTCCTGCGAGACAACTTTCGATGCCGGATCCGCGCGGATTGACCCGGCTTTTAGTAAATTAATGTTAGCAGTTGCCCGGCAAGTCTGCTCCGATACCGGGTCTTCCGGGTCGTGGACCTCGCTGCGGACCCGATGGTGGATCGGAACCGGGCTCAGTCAGTCAGAGCGCGGTCGCTCCGGGGGTGGCGGCCACCAAACCGAGGGCGCGTAGTGGATGGCCACGTCCGTGGTCAGCAGACTGCCGGCCAGGCTTGCCGCGGCCCGCAGCGCCGTTGTGGCCACCGGCGCCGCATCCACGATGCCCGCCGCGGCCATATCCACATATTTCCCACTCCGCACGTCAAAGCCGTATCCGGCGTCCATCGACCCGGTTTTGGCGACCACCATCGAGCCAGAGAATCCCGCATTCCGGGCGATTTGCTCGAGCGGCCTCAACAGGGCTCGCTGCACGCAGAGCGCCCCGGCCTTATCGTTCTCGGTCCATTTCGTCCGTTCGACGACTTTCGAAGCCGCCAGGTACGTCGTGCCTCCGCCGGGGACAACGCCGCCGCGTAGCGCCGCCCGGGTGACCTCGACCGTCGCGTCCAGTTTTCTTCGCAGTTCCCGCCGCTCGACTTCGGTGGCGGCGCCGAACTCGATAACGCCGGCGCCCGAATCCAGGTGACTCAATCGCCCACGGAGGATGCGCCGCTCGACATCGTCGCGGGCCGGCGCGATCCGGTCCCGGATCTCGGCGATCCGCCGCCTGACGCGCTCCGGGTCGCCACCACCCCCGGTGATCACCGAGCTCCGTCTGCGGGTCAGGATGCGCGTCGCCGAGCCAAGGTGTTCCGGCAGGTCATCGATCATCGCCCCCAGCAGCAGCGGCAGGTCATGGACCACTTTTCCACCGGTGAAGAGGGCGAGGTCCTCCAGGATTTCCAGCTTGTTGTCGCCGAATCCCGGCGCCTGGATCGCAAGCGCCTCGATTACCCCGCTCAGCTTGTTCACCACCAATACCTGCAGTGCCGCCTCGTCGATATGGTCGGCAACGATCAGAAACGGCCGTTCCCGGGCGGCCAGATTGGCAATGATCTCGGCCATGAGCTCGGCCCCGTGAATCACGCCACTCGTCACGAATACGACGGCCTCCGCCAAAACCGCTTCGTCGCCCGTCGCGTTCGTCGCGAGCCTCGGCGAGTACCAACCCCGGTTGAGCTGCATGCCGAAGCTGTAGTAGGAACGGATTCCCGCTACGGGTCCCGGCCGAATCTCTATTTCCGACTCGTCCCCGAGACGGGCGACCATCGCGGCCACCTCGGCACCCAATCCCGCGTCGCCGCCGCAGGTGGTCGCTACGCGTTCCAGCATGTCCGATTCCGGCGCGCCGCGCGCCTGTCGGTCGATTTCGCCGATCGCGACTCGGGTCGCCTCGACTATTCCCCGTGCCAGCAGCATCGCGTTCGCTCCCGCGGCGATCTGCAGGACGCCTTGCTCGATAATGCCCTGGGCAATTACCGCCGTTGCGCCGGCCCCGTCCCTGGCCGTCTGGACCGCGGACAGAATTCCCTCGCGCATGAACTGCCCGCCCATGTCCTCAAATCGATCGTCCAACGTGATCGAGCGGGCGACCGCGGCGCCATCCCGGGCCAGAATCGGCGCCGCGCCGCGATTCTCGATCAGAACGCCGCAAGAAACCGGGCCCAGGGTGACCTTCACCGCGTCGGCGACCGCGTCCGCGCCGCGCTTCAACACCGTCAGCGTATCGAGCCCGCTCCGCATGACCATCGCCCGCCCGATTGGCGGGGTCTTGATCTCGGGCGATGGGGTGCCATCAGTCACATTGGAAGTCCCGAGTTAGCGCCGGGCGGTCGATTTCCCCCCGGCGACAATCCACCGTATATTTTCTCCAAATTCACGCGAAAAGCTCCGGGAACCGTCGGCGGATGATAATAGTCTTTCTGCCATAATGCGGAAGCTCAGGAGGGGGGGCCGCAAAACACCGTGGAACGTCGACCAGTTTACTTGGACGGGCACCGCCGGCCGGTTCGACCACCTTCACCGGGCGCGACCGAGCCGGAGATTCTGTTCGACGCCGCGGCGATCGCCGCCCTGCGGAGCGGCGTGGACGCCGTCGCCGACGCCGTCAAGATCACGCTCGGGCCGGTTTGCCAGAACGTTCTCGTCTCTAACCCTCCGCTCGGGCCCGTGGTCACCAACGACGGCGTATCCATCGCTCGCTCGATTCAGATGCCTCGTGAGTACCCGAACATGGGCGCCCAGTTGATCGTTGAGGCGGCGTCCGAGGCGTCCCGCTGGGCCGGCGACGGAACGACCTCCGCCACCGTAATGGCCCAGGGAATGCTGACCGCCGGGCTGCGGAATGTGGCGGCCGGGGCCAATCCGATGATGATCCGCCGCGGGATTGAGCTGGCGGCGGCCTGCCTTTCGGACGAGCTGACCAGACTGGTCCGGCCGGCTCGTGATGAGGACACGCTGGCTCAAGTAGGCGCTGTCGCCTCCAGCCATCCAGATCTGGGCCATTTGGCGGCTCAGGCGGTACTCGCAACCCAACCCGATGGCGGCGTGACGGTGGAGGAGGGCCCGGGAATTGGGTCTCGGCTCAGGTTTTTGGATGGCATCACCTGGGATCGGGGATTTCTCTCCTCCGCCTTCGTGAATACACCCGACAATCGGGTGGAGCTGGAGCGCCCCTACGTGTTGATAACCGATCGGAAGCTCAGCGATTTCCAGTCCATGCGGCCGTTCTTCCAACTCCTGGCCGCGGCGGGCGTCAAATCCCTCTTTGTGATGTGTGATGCGTCCGAAGGTTCGGCCCTGGCCGCCTTTATCGCCGCCAAGACCGGCGGAAACATGGAAGTCGCTCTGGTGCGAGCGCCCGCCCTTGGGCGCCGGAGAAGTGAAATTTGCGAAGACCTGGCGATAGCCACCGACGCCCAATTTGTTTCCTCCATCCTCAACCAGGACTGGTCCACCATCACCCTCGATATGCTGGGCCGGGCGGAGTCGATCATCGTTACCGCAAAGGATTTCGCGATCGTCGGACCGAAGGGCGACGCCGATCGAATCTCCGCGCGGCTGGCCTCGATGCGATCCGAAGCTGGACGGGTCCAGGGCTTCAACGCCCGGCGGCTGGCGGAGCGGGCGAGACGGATGTCGGGCAAGATGGCCGTTTTGGAGATTGCCGCTCCCACCGCGGCTGAGCGGCGGGAGCTTCGACAGCGGGCCACCAACGCCGTCTATTCGTGTCAGGCCGCGTATAAGAGCGGGGTGCTGCCCGGAGGCGGAGCGGCCCTGCTGCATGCGCGACCGGCGCTGGATCGGCTCGACGTCACCGGCGACGTGGCGGTGGGCGTCGATATCGTGCGCCGGTCGGTCGTCCGGCCACTGGCCCAAATAGCCTCTAACTCGGGAGTCGACGGTGGATTCGCGGTTGAGGAACTGATCGCGCTTGACGACCCCCGCATCGGCTTCAACGCTCTGACGGGCCGGCATGAGAATCTGCTGGAGGCTGGAATCGTCGACGCCCTCGAAGTGGTCCAGAGTTCGCTGCGCAGCGCCGCCAGCGTAGCCGCCACGATTCTTACGACCGAAACGGCCGCGAAGTACGCACCGGAACCAGGCGGCGTCGGTCGGCGCGGTGAGCCAGCTGACGACGAAGACCGGCGGCCGCCCGGCTGGAAGACCCGGGTCCTCGTCGGAGAACGAGGGAAGGAGGCTTTGCTGCGCGGGGCCAACACGTTCGCCGAGGTGGTCAGTACCACCCACGGACCCCGTGGTTTGAGTGTGATGATCGCGCGCAAATCCCCCATCGGCGCCAGGACGCCGACCGTCAGCCGGGATGGGGCCGCCGTTGCCCGGGCGATCGACCTTCCCGACCCCGCCGAAAACATCGGGGCACAATTGCTCCGGGAAGCCGCCCTTCGAACCGAAACCACCGTCGGAGATGGCACGACCACCGCCACCGTGCTCGCTCAGGCCATCCTGCAGGAGGCCCATCGGCAGATCGCCGCCGGACGCAACGCCATGTCGTTGCGGCGCGGTCTGCAACTCGCCGCCGCCTACGTCGACGCCTTCCTCCACGAGCGGGCGCAAGCCATTTCGACCCACGAAGATATCGAATCGATCGCCCGGATTTCGTCGGGGGACGCTCGCATTGCGTCCGCCGTCGCCATGGCCTTCGACCAGGTGGGGCACCGAGGCGCGGTGGACGTGCGCGAAGGAACCGGATTGGATGTCACCTGCGATTTCGTTGACGGCCTGCGCGTTGACGGTGGGCTGCAGTCACCGTTCTTCATCACCGATCCGCAGCGGGCGCAAACTGTCCTGGATCAGACGTATGTCCTCGTGCTGACCGGGTCCGGTCTGCCCGTCGCGGAGATCGCCCGCCTTGTGGAGATTGTCGGCGATGCGGGCGGCAAGAACCTGCTCATCGTCGCCGCCAATTTTCCCGGCCAGGTGCTGGGGTTTCTAGCGGCGAACTGGGCTCGAGGCGCAGTCAGGGCGTGCCCCGTGCTGGCTCCCTACTCCGGCGCCCTTCAGCATGGAATTCTTCTTGACGTGGCCGCGGCCACCGGAGCCAGGCCAATATCGCCAGAGACCGCTCTGATCTGGAAGCCCGAGATGTCAAATGTATTCGGTCACGCCGCCCGGGTGGTGGCCTCCCCGGAGCACACCATGTTTGTCGGGGGGCGCCCCGGACCGGGAGCCATGCGACGCCGGCGCCGCCAGGTCGAAACCCAGTTGAGCGGGGAGAAACAACCTCGCTTGCGCAAGGCGCTCGGCCATCGGGCGCTTCACTTATCCGGCAAGGTCGCGTTGCTCGAAGTGGGGGCAGCCACCGAATTGGAACGACGCAACAGTCTCCAGCTTACCGACGATGCCGTTCGCGCCGTGCGGGCCGCTATGGAGGAAGGGGTGGTTCCGGGGGGCGGCACCGCGTACCTTCACGCCGGCCGGTCTCTTCCTGAATATTCCGATGCGGAGAGCGACACCGCCGTCGGGATTTCTATCCTGCGCAAAGCCCTGGTGGAACCATTTCGATCGATCGTCGCCAACTCGGGAGCCAATCCCGGAGAAGTGCTCGCCCAGGTTCATTCATTGCCCTTCGGCCATGGCTACGACGCGGCGCAGGGCAAGTTCGTGGACCTACTTGGGTGTGGAATCGTGGATCCCGTAAAGGTCGCTCAGCATGCGCTTCGCTCCGCGATCAGTGTCGCCATCTCGTTGATCACGACCGACTCGGTGATCGCCCCAATCCCGCCGCCGAGTTCGGGAATCATCGAGGTCGATGCCGGTACGTATGCCCGGATGCTGGCCGACGATCCTTCAGTCGATTGGGGTCGTTGACCGGAGACTAAGCGGGCTCAGAACCGGCCGTGACAACGCTCGGGCGGAGCATGAGGCGGCAGCCTGGCGAGATGAATGACCGAAATAGTCGGTCAAGGGGTTCCATCCCTCGTACAGGTTCGGCCGCAGACACTTGCCGAATCTGGTCACTGTACGGATCGCGGTGAAATCGCCAGATAGGTGCTCTTTGAACCGCTCCTCCGGGCTCTTGCCGGTCTGTCCCACGTAGAGACAGTCCATCCCTTCGCGATAGTCCGGATTCTCCTTGGCTATTCGTGCCGGGACGTTCTGGGCGAGCATCAAACTTGCTGCTCCAAGCCGAAGGTTAGGGTATCTCATTGTCGGCAGGCCTGCGGCGTCTTGTCACGGCCGGATTTGTGGAGGGATTAGCCCCGCACCCAGCGAATCATGGCGCGGCCTCGCAGTGGACTAGGATCCGGATTTGCTGATTGAGGACTCTCCGAGTCCCTTCACATCCCTACAATGATCCGCACTGCTCTCCGTAGAGTTCGATGATCTGGACAATGTAGGTCAACGGGCTGGCCCTCTTGATCGCCAACATCGTGTTGAACGTCTGCTCCGCGGAAGTCAGCACCCCGCCCTTCCCTCCGGATCCCCACATCGTCTGCCAGAGAAGTATCTGGACGTCGAAGGCTCTGATCTCAGAGTCGTAGCAGGACAGCGAGTCAGCCCCGAGCCAGCCAAGATTGTGGTCGAGTGCGTGTTGTCCTTCATGAACGAGCACCATCGCGATCACTTCAGCCGACTCGGCTGCCAGCGAACTGCTGATCGTGATCTGTCGGGAACTTGTTGAATAGGCACCGAAGACGTTCGCCGGTAACTGACCACTCACAATCCGGCTCGTCATGCCATGGAGCGTGTCGACCACGTCGCCCATGCCCGGCACCTGAGACCTTCGAGTGTTGAGCACGGTGAGGGCAGCGTCGAAGCCGACGGTCGGGGGCGCCTCGGCCGGACCCGAGGTAGCGGTGTCAACGTCTGCCCCACCTGCCCACGATGGTCTGCTGCCGCCTTCCAACGTCAGTTGCACCAAGCTGCCGCCGCTGGTGTCCATCGTCCAGATCTCGCGCCGGCCCGATCGATCGCTTGTGAACGCTATTCGCGTCCCATCTG